>Ga0209596_1000636_pt1 | contig 32423 bp, 38 predicted proteins | sample M_130807_MF_Meta_FD_187314 | JGI IMG/M metagenome (GOLD analysis project Ga0209596, IMG submission 187314) | Freshwater microbial communities from Lake Montjoie, Canada to study carbon cycling - M_130807_MF_MetaG (SPAdes) (version 2) | ecosystem: Environmental > Aquatic > Freshwater > Lake... | reverse complement strand
GGTGTCAAATGATATTAAGTTTAAAAAGTTTGTTTCAGGTTTCGAAACATATCAATGGGTTTAAAGTATTGAACATTAAAAACAAGGCAAACATCTGGAATTTTGATTGATTTTTTACTTTCTGGGGCACTCCCTTCCTGTGTAATAATAGTAAAGCTAGTGTTGATTGCATATGAAACTAACCAAGCATCTGCCAAATCCATATCCATAAACTGAGTAATTGCTGCTAATGTATATTGATCATTTCGACTATTTGCCCAATTTATAACTTTTGAATAATGTTCGGTTACATTCTTTGTTGAATGGAAAAAAGTAGTTGGCAGACTTAACTCGCACCAATGTTTAAGCTCATCATCGTTTTTATATATTTCAGCTTTGACTTTATCAATACTAATAATTTTACCTTCAACAGCAAGCAAACGTACACTCTCCCAAAAACCAACTGCAACATCAAGAGGATAGAAACTCCTGTGAGCCTGAATAAAAAAGTTTGTATCTAATATATATTTCATCATGACAATCAATATAAATGTTTTGTCATGAATTTTTGATATGTATCACCTTTTAAGCCCGTAATCTTATATGCGTCTCTAAATAATAATTTATTTTCTTTAACTGCTCTATCAACATGGCTGGCAAATCTTACATTTAATCTTCTTTTTTGTGTAGCAAAAAAATCTCCTCCACTAGATGTCTTAATTTTTTTATTTTTTATATCATTTAAATATGCCTCATAAAATATAAAAAAATCTTTTTTTGAAATAAGCTGGAGGTCTAGTGCTCTTCGGGCTATTACAATCAAACTAACTTTAAAATGTTTAGATAAATTTTTGAAATTTTGAGTCTTTTTCCAAAGTTCAATAAATAATTTCGTTGGCACTAATAACTCTGCCGCTACTTTATCGCAAAAAATTTCAATTGGGTCATTGGCTGGCAATAATTTATTATTCTCAAATCCAGCACTCTCGCCAAGCCATAAATGAACTAACTCATGTATAATTGTAAACATTTGAGCAGCTTTCCCATCAGAAGAATTAACAAACAAAAATGGGGCTAATTTATCAACCATCACAAAGCCTCTACAATCTTCAACAGAAATTGGTCTATGTGTGTTATTTTCAACAACTCCATTAAAAACAATAATTATTCCAAGTTCTTCAATTTTGGCTGTTAAAAATAATAGTGCTTCCTCCCAGGTTTTAAATTGGGATGCCCAGCCATCTTCAATTCCTATAGTTTCCTTAATATCTTTAATAACAACTTCTATATTGTCATTTATATTAAACTTCCCAATAAAATCTAATTGTTCGAACTTGTTTTCGTCAAGATATTCTATTAGCCATTCTTGTCTTCTTTTAATACTCAAAATTGTGTCGAAAACATTTAGATTAATATTTTTATTTGAATTTATAGTTCTAAAATATGGTATTGGCAGTTTTTCAATTGGGGGTGTTTTCAATAGAAGATAACCAAATGGGACATGAAGTTTATTTGAAATAATTTCTAATTGTTTCAATGTTAATTTTTTCCCATTCTGCATCCATTCCTTAATTTTGGGGAATTGTGAAAAGAAATCAATTTCATTGTAGCCTGCCCTAGCAATTGCCCAATTAATTATATTGTGATTTATATCAATTCCTGTTTCCATAACATTGTAAAAATATAAAATATAATTGGAATAGTTTATAAGTTAAATATTATTTATAATTGAATTGTATATTTATTGAAATTGATTTAATGTAGTTTCACAAATAAAATTTAATTTTAAGATTAGTAAAATCAAGGTTTATGTTTTTCAACCCAGACAAATCCCTCTGAAGAATCAATATAACCTCCAAATATTGGGTAACCAACAGTTGAAGGTGATTTATCAAGTCTTTTTTTACAAATTACCAATTGTATCAAAAAATTACAATATTGAAAGTGATCTCTAGCTGATCCTGATAATGAAATTTCATTATTCAAAATATTTTGAAACAATAAGGTTTCATTACTAGATGCAACATCTAGTAATTCCTGATTTATTTTTATTAAACCATCTAAGTAAATTTTAATATTTTCTGACCCATCCCCTATCAAATAAAAAAACGGATCTGATGTGTTACTTAATACATGACGATTCACTAATTCACAGTCTAAATTACCACCAAAATATCTAAAATTATACTCATATATACAAGGGGTATATTCATTATCAATTAATCCAAAAAATATCAATTTCATTTCTAATTGATGAATTGAGTTGTCAAATATATTATCATTATTATCATTTAAGTATTTTACGAAATAATTACTACAATCTTCTAAAGACGAAATGTTTATATTTTTACAATATTGATTGAAACAACTTATAATTTGATTTATTTCAGCACCCATGAGCCATGGGTTATTTAATTGTGCTATACAAATGTTCGAATTTTCAAGTTTAAAAATTTTATTATAATTGTTTTCATAATCACAATTACCATTTGAGTCAAATTTTGTAATTACACTGTCGATTGCAAATGATAAAATAGATTTATAATAACTAAGTACAAGGCATGACATATATATTGATTTAAATTTTTAACACTCACCAAACTCAAGTAGATTATCTCTCTTTGTTCTATCAGGCTGTGTCATTACAATTTTCGTTCCTTTTCGGCCAGTTGCACAAATTAACTTGGATCTTATAGAAAGAAGAAGTTGTCTATTTTATTGTTCGTAATATTTTATATTATTATGTTTTAGAAATTGCTTTATAGCATCAACATGGATGCATCTTCCTACATTCTGAAAAGAATGATTAACAACATTTGTCTTTCTACCCTTACTTACAATTTTTATCTTTTGTTCATCAAAACCCAAATGATACTGCTTTGTCTCATATTGCATACCGCATACAATTCCATTTATATCGAATAATGGACCGCCACTTTGCCCTTTAAGACCTGGGGTACTTAGTTCAATACCAACTATATTTTTACTTTCGTCTACAACATGTCTTGTTATAATACCTTCAATTGGGAACGAAGGAGAACTCATGTTACCTGTTTTAGTAAAGTTTATATCATCATTAACTAAATCATGTTTGAAATTGTTAAACTCTGCAAATGGGAAACCAAATCTACATAATGACTTGCCTTGTTTTAATTGCGACCCATCTTTTAGAAATTTTGCATAGGATTGATAATATATTTGTTTAACATCTTTAAACTTTAATATGGCGAGATCAAGAGTTGGATGCGAAATATAATCGAATTGAGAACTATCAGTGCATCTAATTAAAAAGTTTTTTAGCTGTGCAATTGCGTCTGGTGAAGAGTAATTATATTTTATTTCAAGTTCTTTCAATTTTTTTTTATATCTACCATCTATTTTTGTTCCAAATATTTTTTTTTCATCTTTAAAACTAGAGTATTTTGTATTAATATCATGTTCGGATACTAATTGTCCTAAAACATGTTTGCAAGTTATTGCTACGCTTAATTCATTTACAAAGAATAGTGTCGCTGCTCCAGGTTGTATCAAATTGTTATGATAGTGTTTAACTATTGTGTGAATAGGTCGAGTAAATTGTTGAATTTCTTCTATTGCATTTACAAACATAATCGTAAATTTTAAATCTTATTAAATTAAATCACCATACAAAGCTACACAGTTTGTGACATGAAAGGTTCAGTATTAATACCTAATTAATCACATTAGATATTCACAATTTGAGAAGTAAGAACATCCTTTCAATAGATAATAAGTTGTTTAATACTAGCAATTGGATGCTTGTTCCATGCAATACTATAATGCAATTAAGGGTATAAGATGCATTTCTAAAAAAAACTACAGTAAAATTTCAAAATAATTTGAATATATACTAAAAGCATTTAAACCAATTAAACGTCTCGCACACAAATTCAACAGCATCATGCTCATTTTGGAAATCTTCACAAAATTCATCAATTGTTCCAGTATTAGAATTTGTTGTAGCATGAATTCTAAATTCACTTCTATCAGAATATGTAGAAATATGAACATGGTATTCTACATCTGAATTTTTTAATGTTACTGTATTTTGACATGAATTATCTCTGCATGTAATGCAGCCACTTCCTGATGTAAAATCTATTCCGTATTCTGCGAATGTTTTATTTTTCATATTATTGATTTTAATTATTTGTTTTCCAAAATGTATAGTAATAGGAATCGGTATTCTTAGAAAGCGTATTATGTGTTCCTTGTTCTACAAGCTTTCCTTCTTTTAAAACTAATATTTCATCACAGTTCTTGATGGTGTTAAGGCGATGAGCAATTAATATAATTGTCTTACCCTTCGATTTAAACCACTCAAGGGTAGCTTGTACTTTTGATTCACTTAGTTGGTCAAGGTTGGAAGTTGCTTCATCAAGTATGAGTATTTCGGGGTTACGGTATAGTGCTCTTGCAATGGCTATCCTTTGTCTTTGTCCACCTGATAGGTTCACCCCTTGTTCACCAAGTAGTGAATTATACCCCGAAGGTAACTGCTCTATGAAATCACTAATTCCAAGCATTTTTGATAGTTCAAGTAATATTTGCATATCAGGTTCATAGTCCCCAATAGCAATGTTCTCAATAACTGTTCCAGCGAATAAATCAATTTGCTGTGGCACCACAGATACTGCTTTTCTTAAACTCTTATTAGATATATGTTGAAGGTCTAATCCACCAATACTGATATTACCTTCTTTTAGTGGATATAAGTTTTGAAGTAAGGATAAAAGCGTAGATTTTCCACTTCCACTTTCACCAATGATACCAGTGGAGCTTCCTTTTTTGATTGTAAGGGAAAGCCCTTCAAATACCATTGCTCTTGTACCGTATCTAAAATGAACATTGTTAAAATGAATATCATCAATTAACTCAGGTGTTAACTCAACCTTATTATGATCACTACTTTCAATCTCTAAGTCAATAATCTCAAATAAACGGTCAGCGGCAATTAATGCGTCCTGTATACTTTTATTTGCTCCTATAAGTGAACTTGCTGGGCCGGTGAAATATCCAATAAGTGCGTAAAAGGACAAAAGTTCTCCTGGTGTAAGTTCTCTATTAATTACAAAAAAAGCTCCTGCCCAAAGAATGAGTATAGTAAATAACCTTGTAGCAAAATCAGCACTTGTGCCTAGGTAAAGTCCCTTTATGCCACTTTTGTAAATGGAGTTAAGTAGGGTATAAAACTTATTCTCTGTCTTCGTATTGGCATACTCCTCAATCCCAAACCTTTTAATGGTGCCTGCGGTGCTGATACTTTCAACTAGCTGAGTTTCTAATTCAGCACTATTTTCCATTAAGGTTCTTAGCCACTTCTTGTTTACTCTATTACTAATCCAATATATGATTAGATAAATTGGAACAATGCAGAGCATAATGACAGCCAATTTCCAATAGTATAGGAACATGAGTGCTATTGAGAACCCAACAATTAACACGTTAACTATCATGTTTAACGCAATATCATTAATAAACATCCTTATTTTAACCGCGTCATTAATCCGACTTGTAATCTCCCCAACGCGCATTGTGTCAAAAAATCGTTGTGGCAGCTTTAATAAGTGTTTGTAATACCCAAGTATTAGTCTAGCATCTATTTGTTGACCTGTTTGTAAACCTAATATGGTTTTAAATGTTCCAATAAATACCTGAAATACAAGTATCACTATCATTCCAATACTGAGAAGATTAAGGAGTCTTATATTACCATCAGGTAGCACAAAGTCAATCAGCTTCTGCATATAAATGGATGTTGACAATCCAAGTATGGTATACACTACTGCTCCAATCAGTGCTTGAATCATAATCCCCTTATGAGGCATGATTAACTGCCAAAACCTTTTAGTATTGGAGGTGGTTTCATTTCCTTTAGTAAAACCGTCATCAGGGAGTATTAATACAATAACACCACTCCAATCTTTCTCAAACTCAATAATATTCTTTTTATGGTACTGACCATCAGCTGGATCCATGAATGTAATATCCTTCTTGGTTACCTTATAAACAACCACAAAGTGATGTAATCCATTTTTTAAGATAACATGTGCAATTGCTGGGAGTGGTATTTTGGATAGACTATCTAATGTTCCTTTTGCACCCTTAGCCTGAAACCCTAATATCTCAGCAGCCTCAATCAATCCAAGTACATTAGTACCTCTTTTATCCGTACCTGCGTATTGACGAATACGACTCACTGGCATCTGTAACTGATAGTGAGCAGCAATGGATGCCAAACAAGCAGCACCACAATCGGTAATATCCCTTTGTTTTATTTTTGATGATTTATTCAATTGGCAGCAGTTGAAGTGTTTGGTGGTGCATTGGGATTTAACCAATCATCCAATTTGTCATATAATAGTTGCCAAAGTGATCTTCGAGCTACAATAAACCTAGCTTGGAAGTTCAGTCCTTTTTTTAGAGTACCTGTAAATCCATTCTTTAGGTGAAGTTGAGTGCTATCAAAACTGCACCTTACCTTGAAAACAGGTGTATTATTAATGACCGTAAAATCATTGTCAATCGTGGCAATTTTACCAGTGAGCACACCAAAGTAATTATAGTCAAATGCTTCCATTTGATACCGTACTGGTTGACCCACTTTTAGAAGTCCAATATCTCGAGTTGGAACATAACATTCACCAATTAGGTTACCCTCTGGTGATATAGTACAAAGCGTTTCATTAGCTTGTAATAGTCCACCTTGATACCTTGTATTTATACCCTGAATAATACCTGATGTAGGTGCTTTAACCAAATAATAAGTAGCATCAGTATTAACAACACTTAAATTCTGTTTGTATTGAGATAGTTCTAACTTATACCTAGCTAAATCCTGTTGCCAATTACTTAATTGTTCTTGAACAAATGCTTTATAGGAAGATTGTAATTTTTGATAGCTGATTTGTATATCGTAAAACTCCTTGCCACTGATAATTTTATCCTTAGCAAGGGGTGTGTTGATGTCTAATTCTTTTTTCGCCTTATTAAGAGTCGCGTCCAAGTCCTGTTTTTGGTGGGTGAACTTGGCCAACTGTTGTTTATATAATGGAGCGATTAGTTTATCAATGGTAACAAACTCTAAATCGTTAGAACTTGTAAGGATAACTAAATCATGAATAAATTGTTCACGTTGACTTATCTCAAAATTATTCATTAGTAATTTACCCTTGGTATTAGGATCTTTAAGTCTTAAAATCACAGCATCCTTATTTACCATCTCACCTTCCTCGAAATAAATTGTGTCAATAATTCCAGTCATAATTGGTTTTACTTCGGTACGTTCAGTTACAGGTCGAGTAATACCCATTGACTTTATAGATATGTCAGTATGAATGAAATGAAGGGATACAATGAGAGATAAGGTAAAAACTAATATTAAAATATAAACAATGTTATTTTTAAACATTTGTAGTTGTAAGTTTATCCTCAAGTTTTTTAGTAAAAATCGAATAAATTGTAATAATTAATACTAAACTTAATAAAGTAATTGGCGAACCCTCAATTCCAAATTTTCCTCCATCCAAATAGCTTGAAGCCCCCCCAATATATGAGTAAAAACTTGAAAATTTCATTCCACTAACATTTGAACCAATTATACATCCAATTGTGTAGTTCCATCCAAAATGTATAAAAGAAATAAGTAATAAATCTTTCGTCTTGAAATAGATTAAAGAAAGTAAAAATCCAAATAAAAATAAATTTACAAATGCAAGTATTGTTATTCCAGGATTCCCCAAATGAAGAATAGCAAAAAATAAGGATGAAATAGTTATCGAAATAAATTTATTACCTATTGTACTAAATTTTTCTAAAAGGATAAATCTGCATAAAATCTCTTCAAAAGTTGCTAATATTAATATAGAAATGAAATATCCAAATTGAGTCTTGATATCTGTTGATGACTTGACGAAGATTCCGTTATTAAATTTATAAAGTATGAAATATAAAAGAAGAGGTATCGTAATTGATAACAAGGTATTTACGAGCAATTGAAATTTAATATTTTTTTTAAAATTATCAATTAGCTTATAGAAATATTTATACTTATCTAAGTAAAACCATATTACAACAAGTTCAGTAAAAATATTAATTAAAATCAAACCTCTAGTTACCCCTCTACCAAGAATGTCAATCTTGAAAATTAAGATTAATGGTAGACCAAATAAAATTTGAATTAGAAAAAATGTTCCTAAAATTCCAAATGCCAATTTAATTAAAGAAATCAATTTTGTCATTTTATATAAATTATAGCAACCCTGTGTATAAAAAAATTTATACACAGGGTAAGTGAGTTAGAATTTATTTGCCAATGGGTAACCAGAAGCTCTGTCTGCTTCTCTCATATCTTGACTAGTTACAGCTATGGCTGTTCCAATTGCTATTACAACTCCTGTTACATATGTCCAAAATCCGCCACCTGTAATTGATTCTAATTCATTTTTATTTAACGAAATAATTAAATTTTCGTTTTTTTCTAAAATACTTGTTTTCATGTTTTTAATTTATTGAATTATTTTATTTTTTTGTTCATCATTTAAAAGAAAATTTATTGCATCATTGTAGCCCTGTTTAATTGAATTATCATAATTCCATTCATAGACATATTTAGCAGCAGCCACTGACCAAACTAACCACCAAAAACCTCCATTCGTGTTAGATTTTTCAAAAGTAGTTAGATAATGTAAATCGTATTTTTTTAAATTTATTTTTTCATTAGTCATATATAATATATTTATAAATTTGAACCCCTGTCTAACGCCATGGGATAAAATATTCGGCGGATTTTTTTACTTTCTTTTCTGAAAGGCTCCAGTTAAGCTGATTGCTCGTCTGTAAGGCTACACGAAGTAGTTATACACACTACTAATGTCCATTATTATTTAATGATTAACTATGGATTAAAATCAATACTAGTATTATGTAAATCTATAAATGAATTAGAAATTAGGTATTAGTATAAATACTATATTTAAAAAAATCAGTATTTATACTCAATGTATATACAGCGCTTGATTTAAAAGTAATGTGTCGTTTTAAAATAATAAAATATTATTGAAAGCTACGGATGTAATGATAACTTTATAAACTATTGTATTGATAGAAATTAAGTAGTAGATCCTCTATGGTATTGTATTATCTAAAAAATGAAGTTAAAAAAATCAAGCTCGTTGATATAAATTTTAATTCAATCTTTTAATTCTCAATTTGTAATTAGTTATGAATCGATCTAATGCTTTCTCTGATAAAGTGCTATTCTTTATTAAATCATAGACTGCTGTCTCGTTTTCAATAAACTCATTGATAATCCTCATATATCTTACCTCAACTATACCAAGTCTCTTTGCAAATTCAATAAACTCCGATCTTCCATAATATCCATATGTAGAATAATATTCAGATTCATGGTCATTCTTGTATAAATCTAACGCAGTATCGCGTTCTCCAGGAGTATGAATGATTGTACTCATTAAATCGTAGGAAGGTGATAGTTCCATTTCACCAAAATCGTTTCTTATTAATGAGAAGTTTTTTAAGTGGGCATCTCCATTAGAAAAAATATAATTAAATACAATTATTTTAAAAAAGTTTTCAATAGCTATCATGGATGCTGGTACGTATCTTCTTATCAACTCCCCTATTTCGAGATAGCTTCCTTCGTATTTATAAGATTCACCATGGGTCTCATTTGTTCTATTAGTTATTTGTGCAAAGTCCTCTTGTATGTATTTAGTCCCATCTTCCTTTACATCAAACCTCTTCGTGATATAAGCTGGAGTGCCATCTTTAAAATAGATTAAAGCATTATTTGCGGTCTTTATATTAAAGATTTGTGATGCAATTTGCATTGTCAAATGCTCATTCTCTGGTGCATCTTCCATCATTTCTAAATAGTCTGCAGTTGGTATTGGCTTGATAATATATTGACCATTGCTTTCACATAACTCAAGCTTATTGCCATTTAGTTTTAGTGAATATTTTAACTGCACTCCAGAAATAGACATTCTCTTTGAGTGCTCGTTATACATTGTCATATTCTCCGCCTTAGGCTTATCAAAATCTAATACAGTAGATACTCGTTTTCCATCAAATAGTTTTTTTCTACATGATAGGCAATATTCATTTTTCTCTATTTTTTTATAACATCCTATACAATTCATATTATAAAGGTTTAACTGTAATTGATCCTATATTATCCTCCTGTGCTGTTAACAATAATCTACCAAAATGATCATTCTCATCAATTTTCAACAATCTACATTGTATATTTTTATTGACACCCTCAGACAATAAACCATAGAAAAAGGCGAATAGCTTTTCAGATTGATGCTTTATGATACTCCTTGGTAGGGTTAAACTAATGGATAGGTTTTTATCATTTTGCAGATACACTTCATCATATTCAAAGGAATAGGTACCATCTAATTGCTTTTCCAAAATGCCGGCTAAAATGCCATTATTGTAGACTCCTGCTTTCATTAGTTCAATGTTTTAATTTGAACTGATATTTCTAAGCCAAGCACACCCAATACCTTGTTTAATGTATTTATAGAGGGATTCCTTATGCCTAACTCAATTTCAGAAATAGACTTGAAAGTGATTCCTGCCATTTCAGCCACATCTTTCTGAGTTAAATTCAAATAATCCCTTCTTTCTTGTATGATTTTGCCAATTTGTTGGTTATTCATTGGAAATAAATTTCTAATTTGATTAAAATTAATGAATTTTTTTAATAATAAATGTATTTTAAGAATTATATTTCTAATTTAATGAAATTATAAGCAAAAATTTTAGCTTTACCAGCTTACTAGAAATATATTTCTAATTTACCAATTCTCTTTGATAAATCTTGAAAGTTGCAAATGAAAATCCTTGAACTTCTCAGCATCTTGCTTCTCTTTGGCTTGACTAGAATAGAACAAGCAGAGTTTTAGTATCGCCAACACTTCCTTTTGGTGATATATTTCCCTTAAGTCTGGTGTCTTCGTTTGTTTTTTAGGCAATTTCATATAAAAATGAGGTGATTTTGAAAAATTAAAATTATTTGTAATTTTCTCAAGTCATTCTTGTACTTTACCTTTAATTACTTGTTAAATACAACTTATAAAATATGCAAAATATTCACCACGGTAAGAACATTAAAAAAGTTCGTGAAATTATAGGAATGAAGCAAGAAACACTTGCAACAAAGCTTGATATGACTCAACAGGCAATAAGTCAACTTGAACAAAAAGAAATTGTTGATCAAGCATTTCTTAAAGATGTAGCCAAGGCAATGAATGTATCTACAGATATTATTGAAAAAATGACTGAGGATGCTGCCAATAACTTTATTAATACATTCAATGACACTAGCGCATTTAACTATCAGTGCAACTTCAATCCACTAGAGAAATACATCGAGGTAGTAGAAGAAAATAAGAAACTTTATGTTGAGCTTCTTAAATCAGAGAAGGAGAAGTTTGCAATACTACAGGAGAAACACTTAAATAAGTAAAATAATCAGTATTTATACTTATGTTTTGTCATTTTTATATGAGTATAATTGCTAAAAATTATACAATATGAAAAATCTAATGCCCCTTTATGAAGGAAAATTAATGGTTAAAAACTACCTTGATAATAAATCAAAGGTGTTTACAGGTGAAATCACATTACCCAATACTGAAACATATGATTCAGAAGCATTTGTTGAGCTTCTAAAACAACCTGATTGCGTAAAAATTAGAATACACTACGGTATGAATGAAGATAAGGTGATATGCGCCATTTTTGTAGGAGTAGATTCTAATGGTAACGAAATTACTATTAAGAATAATGGCATTATTGCAAATGCAGGAGCTGATGATGAATATGTAATCGAGTTAAGTACGAAGTGTCCTCCAATTTGTTCGGATGAAACTGATCAAAGTGTAAAGAAATTAATTTGAATTTAAATCAAGTCTTTTTAATAGTTCAAATAGGACTTATTGCATCTATAATAGGTCTCACAAAATATTACTCTGGCGAGAGGTCATATAAATTACTATATTTTTATGTGACAATGAGTTATTTAACTGAAGTGATTACAAATAGACTAATTTATACAAATCATACTCTAAGTTCGATAACTATTGCAAAATTCTATATGTTGTTTGAATATATAATTCTAATAGCATTATTGGAAAAAATATCAAAATCAAATAGCTACATTAAAATTTTAACAATTATTGGTGTGGCTATTTGGTTAATTGAAAATATATTTATTGTTAAAGTGGAAGAATCTGAAAAATATTTCAATGTAATTGCATCCATTATACTCTTTGTAATATCAATTTATTCACTTACGACTAATTTAAATAAGAATTACAAGACATTTTTTAAGGAAGCAGATATAATAATTATAATAACTATATTGTTCAATATTACATTTAGAATCGTGTTTGAATTTTTATATTATAATTATGAAGACAATATAGCTATCATGCAATCAATAAGTAGAATTTACATATTAGTGAATTTTATAACAAATATTTCATTCATCTACTGCTTAACATGTATCAAGAACACGAAGAAACTTATATCATCATTTTAATAATAGCATTAGGAGTATTATTTATATTTATAATATTTTGCTATTTGATTTATAAACAATTTCAAAAAAACCGTAAGCTATTTATAGAAAAATTAAATGCGGAATATATTGGTAAAGGAGAAGAAAGAAGACGAATTTCAAAAGACCTTCATGATGAATTTGGTGCACTTTTATCCACAACAAAAATGTACCTATCCACTCTAAACAAAGAAAATCTAGATACCGACACTTTAAAGAAAACTATAAATGCAGTGAGCGAAGGATTAAACACCTTACATAAAATTACAAACGATATTTACCCAAATGCATTAAATAAAAACAATTTAAATAATGCCATTAAAGATTTGATACATGAAAATTGTATTGCTGCAGGTATTAAAACAACAACTAATGTTGATGATATAGAATTAAACACCTTATTTGATCAAAAAGCAAAAGCACAAATTTATTGGATATTAAAGGAAATTATTATTAATACTACAAAACACTCAAAATCAGAGACACTTGTAATATTATTCTCAAATGTTAAAAATAATCTTATTATAAAAACAAAAGATGATGGTATTGGTATTTCAATTGATATTGAAGCAAATAAAAGAAATGGAATCACTAATATTACAAATAGAGTCGAAATTTTAGGTGGCAGTATTGAACTATTAAATAAAAGTAATAAAGGTGTTGAGTATATAATTAAAATTCCAACTATGTATGGCAAAGAAAATTAAAATTATCATAGCAGAAGACCACGTATTATATAGGGATGGACTTAAAACCATGCTCAGCTGTCATAATGACTTAGATATTATAGCAGAAGCCGAGAACGGAAGCATATTGATAAAGTTATTTGAATTTCATAAGCCTGATATAGTTCTCATGGACATTAATATGCCAATTTTAAACGGAATTGAAGCAACTAAATTTATTACAGCACACTTTGATGAAACTAAGGTTATTGCAATAACGATGAATGATGAAAAAAGTTCTATCATGGATATGATGGATGCTGGGGCAAATGGATATGTCTTAAAGAGCGAAGACAAAGAAGAAATAATTAAAGCAATTAATACTGTTATGGACGGAGATGATTATTATAGTAAAAATGTTGAAAATAGTATTATAAATTTAATTCATTCCAAGAAGTCGTCAGATGACCATAAGAAATCAATCTATTTCAATGAAAAAGAAAAACAACTCATAAACTACTTATGCGAGGAATTAAACTCAGATGAAATAGCTAAAACTATGTTCTTGAGTAAAAAGACAATCGATGGTCTAAGATTAAAAATAAAAAGTGAGCTAAATGTCAGAAACTCTATTGGAATTGTTAAGTATGCTATTAAAAATGGATTGTATAAGGTTTGAAATTATTCAGTTCTTTAAGAGTAAATAATATTTATATGGACTAAAATATAACAAGCATTAATCATTTGACAAACTCCGCTAAAATGATGATAAAAGTATGAGAAGGAGTGTAATATGTTGCATAATCTGATGTTTTTGAACTTGCAACTATTGGTTAATCAAAGCGGTAGAATTAAAATTTAAAAAATGATTAACAATAGAATATGATTGGCTAATTATTATCATAGTGCATATTTTAATTGATAAAATTTCAAATATTACATCCTTCATATTAAGATTCACATACTTTTTACTTAATTAATGATATAATTTTCAGATTTCTTGATTTACGCATATATTCTGGTGTGAATCAAAATAGCCACATTGAATAGTTTTTTAAAGCTTACAACATATACATTTTTAAAGACTTGTCAGCTATGAGAAAGTGAAGCATAAATCCTTGATAAATCTAATTTAAAACTGTCAAAGATAACTTATACATAAACCGTCAAACAATGCCAAAATAAAATATCAAAAAATATAAAAAATAGCTTAAATTAAATTTTAGCACTTAGAGCGCATAAGAAAATGTATAGAATATCAAAATGAATGAAAACTGACTTTAAGATAAATTTTATTTTTGTGTGTTTTCAGGGAGTAATAATGGGGATATGACAAGTTCATTTGAAATTAAAACTGCTTCATTAAATAATATACTTGATTTTTTTAAAATTGAATCCTTTTCTTGTAGAATACATGCTTGGACACGATTCAATCTAAAGTAATAGTTAGTCAATATTTGATTTTCTGTCCGTACAACAAAAATAACAGAAACATCATCTTTCTTCTTTGCAAGACTATCTATTAGTAGAGCCTTAGCTATACACATTGAGCAATCGCCATCCATATAATAAACTTCTAACTGCTTGCCTGCCGAACCGGGACATTTTGAAACAAGCTTATCATACACTTGGCGTGGCATAAGGCGTGCTTTTTCTTTTTTACAGGAAGTACAAATACTAAAAAATATGATAAAACAGTAAATGAAGTATCTATTATTCATAACTTAAAATCTATAAGTAATTACTCTTGGAGTAGGTTTGTGAGAAAGACCATAAATTTTTCGATTCGACCAGTCTATGTCAAATGAAAATATAGAAAAATCTAATTTAAATTTTGATACAAATTCTAACTTTGAATTTAATTTAAATAATGTAGACGAGTGGTAATTTCCAGTAGACTGTGGCTCACCATTATAAAGAACAAACAAAGTAGAGTCTTTCATTTTAGCCAACCCAGTGTACCCAAAAAAACTTTTTTTACTCGGAAATAAAAATGATTCACCACGAATGTTTCTTCTAAGGAATGCTGGTTCGTGATTATTTGGTCCTTGTACTCTTTCGATCAAATTAAGTTTATTGTCATACAAATCTAATATATCAAGATTGTAATATTCCAAAATAAGATGTTTTTTATCATCAGAAACACTCAAACCACTCGCAAAAATTTGTTGCAGTTCAAAATTTGAAAAACTTCCAGATATTTCTGGGTAATTTGAATGTCTAGAAAGTAAAGTGCCACTGGAATTATAAAAATTCAATATTCCATATTGAGTGGTTGTCCAGTTGGTACGCAGGTCAACAATAGTGTCATTAATCAACACAGGCCGATTGATATTTTCATTGCTTACTTTCAATGCTGAACGTAAATCAATTTTACGAAATGGTTTAGTATTTACAAGATTTTTAAAAATAGAATCTATTGAAAAAATATAAAGACTTTGTTTAACTGGATCAGTGACTGTAAACTCTCTTGAGTGTAAGTCATAATTGATATTCAACGCAGTTATCAACCCATCTTCTTCACTATGCTTTATGAATTTTGTAATTAGTTTGAAGGAATCTAAAGTATAAGCACGAGCGAGGTAAGGAGATTCAACAGATTCTAACACAACCATTAAGTTGAAATCAGGCATAACTTTAATAGAAGTGGGTCTAATTACATCGGTCAAATTAACAGATTTACCTTTTAAATAAATTGGTGTTTGAAACTCATTTAAAAGCATAGGTTTAATCTTATGCTTTTTGGAAATACAAGCAGAAAAGAAAATTAAATAGTAACCAAAAAGCAAAAATTTGTTGGTGATTTTCATAGCTAAAGAATATGCAAGCTGCCTTGGAGCAGCTTGCATAATTGTTAGGAATATTAAAAATACTATAAAGGAATCTGATCTCCAATCCAACTATTCCTGTTGTAACAGGTAACCGTAAACCCATTTGAATTAGTGACTATACAATTGTAATTAGGATTATACCAATGACAGTAGGTGTCACAAGTACTACCAACACTTTCAAGATCATAATCTTGCGCAGGTGATAAATTTGGGGTTAAGGTTAGGAAAAGAACTGTCAGCAAAATTGCAGACATCAATTTAGCTTTGAAGCTAGTTTTTAATGCTCTCATTTGATTTATTTTTAGGTTAAAAGATGAATTTTATAAAATATACTGAAATAGAAAAAATATTTGTTAGTATTAAATTATTCAAAACTTTAAGTTGAATTTTAATGAAATGGATGAAGGTCGTAAATTGTAATTATATAGATCAATAATATTGGATTTTAACGAAATTGGTTGATAATCATTTACATTGAGAATATTCGTTGCCATGAGCGAAAAATCTCTTTTCCCATTTTTTGACCGAAAAGTCAGGTTCGCATCTAAGAAAGTAAGGTCATTGTGAGCAGTAGGGTTAAGAGTAGTGGTAAATTTTTCCGCCCCTAATCGGCAGTTAATAGATTCACTAAAACTATAAACCAAGTCTAGTTTTTGATTAATTGTTTGACCTTTTTGTAATATTTCAATTTTATTTTCATTACTTCCTGCTAATTTATTTATAAAAATTCTAAACGATCCATCATAAGATGCGGTAAGTTTATCTGAAATTTTTGAGTCTAGTTTGCAACGAAACTCATTTCCCATATTTAAAAAACCTGCCAACTGCCCATTTTGAAATTGCTTTACTTCAGTTGTCGAAACAGAAGCATTGAGTGAAAATGTAGTTCGCAACGGAAATAAGTATTTACTAATACTACCAAATAAAGAGTATTGATAATTATTATATGGGACCTGTATGTTTTCCGAGGTAATAGAAAAAGGAGAATAATAATAATTGGAGATAGAATTATGACTATTTATTGCATACGTTCCCCCAATTGAAAGGAATAGCAATTTGAGTGTTTTTCGATGATGATAAACAATACTATTAGAAAATTTGGCAGATTCTGCTAACAAGCCTTCGTTACGGGAGAGTGACCTATAATCGACCATGATAAAATTACGATAACCATTCCTTACTGTACCGAATTCAGTGTTATAAAAAGTATTAATAAAAATATAATCTTCTTTTCCAATAATTAATTTAGTATTTGCCCTTGGCATAATATAAAAACCATTTTGCTTGTTACCAAAGTTTCTATCATTTAATAAAATAGATTGATTTTGGAACGAAACTGCAAATTCAGACTGGAGCCGTTCTGAATGAATTGTGGCCTTGGGCTCAAAATAAAACTTAGTTCTTTCCCAAGTAATATTATTATTAACGCTGTCATGAATATTTTCAGACAAGCCGTTAAGCGATATTTTTTGAAGATTAGAATTCAGGGATTGACGCTCCGTAATCAATCCCAATTTATAACTCTGTACAAATTTTCCAGATATGCCGAGCGAAATATAGTTTTCTTGGAACAATGACCCTGTTTGCGCATTTTGTAAAAGCCCCATTACAGAAGAAGTTGGAAAGCGGAAAAACCCTTGCACGAGTGCGGGTTTTGATTCGAATGTAACAGGTGTTTTATTAACCGAAATGTAGGAACGTCCTTCCAGCATTATACGCTCTCTAATTCCTTTAATAATGTGAATGTCATTTGAAAATGTAGTTAGACCGCTTGATGAGCTCTGCAATAATGTGTCTGATGGCAACAAAGTCATGTTTGCGTCAATTTTATTCGGAGCATATTCAAATTGAACTGTATTACTAAAAAAGTAATTCGACTTATTGGTTTTAAAATTCACAATGCCTACAAAATCTCTTTCATAGGTATTTGTTTGTTTATTTTCAGCATATCGCACAGTATCGTTAGGAAGAAAGATAGAACGCTTTAGTCCACTTTTCTGACAGAAAAAATTTTCTAGCCTAAATAAATTAGCCGTCAGTTGTGATTCCGAACCGAGCTTCTTAAGGCCATTAATTACCTGAATATTTGACTTATTAAATAGATCACGGCTATTTGAAAGTGGAGGATTTGCTGTTGATAAACCAACGAAGGGATCAGCACTTGGCTCTGCGAAAAAACCTTTGTTTTGTGAAACAATATCGCTTTTCAAATCATTACCTATATTATTGAACTTTATAAAATTTAAAAATTTGATATTTTTTTTAAACAGTTGCGATTGTACGTTTCCATCATAAAGTTTAGGTATACCAAAGCCAATATCAGCATATCCAGATATTTTGATTTTCGCTTTATCACTCAGAACTAAATTTATTGCTGGTTGATTCGATATAGCTAGTTTCTTAATAGCTTTGATTTCCTGAAAGTTTTCAAGTACTTGAATTTTTGAAATGAAATCAACAGGAATATTATTGGTAATTAAATTATAAGACCTTGAAACAAGGTCATCGCCATCTAAGTATATTTTTGAAATCGGATTTCCTTGAAATAGTATTTTTCCATCATTTAACACCTCTATACCGGGGATTTTTTTTAAAACATCTCCTATAACTCTATCACTTGTACTAGTGAAACCATCGACATTATATTCTATGGTGTCTTTTTTTGACCTTACAAGAGCTACGTCGTTTGTTACCACAACGGGAGGTAAAAGATTATAAATAGTATTAAGTGTAAAATTTATGGTCTCAACATACGATGTAACTGTTTTCAACTGATTGGCATACCCTAATATGGAAGATTCAACAAAAAGAGAATCCGTTATAAATAGTGTTGAAGCTTTTAGAAGATATTTACCATTAGAATCAGAACTTGAAAAAGATAAAATGAGTCCACTTTTTTGCTTCAAAGCTACTATGGTAGATTTAATGGGCAAACCAGTAGAGTCTGTTATCCTGCCACTAATTGAAACCTGAGAAAATAGGGAAGTATTTAAACAGAACAAAAAAGGAAAATTGAATAATATCTTATCTTTAAATTTAAACATGAGTTTCTTTATAGAACAAATGGATTTTAATTTTTTTCAATAGGGTTATTGAATCTCCTATTCTTTCTACCATTGGAGGCATTGATTGGAACATTAGTTACAGTTACACCTGGGGGAAGTGGTCTATTAGCAACGCTACCACGAAAGGCTCCTGCATCGCGAGCGATTGCCTCATTCAATTTTTTGAATTCATCCTCAGATACTTTTATACCATTCTTATTTGGCTGGATTTTTTTCATGCTTTCATCTAAGACAATTGAACTCGATTGTGCCTCCCAAGTAATTTCTTTTTTTTGATCATATATTTCTAAAATTAAACCCGGTAAACCACCAAACTTCCATGGCCCATTTTTATATGAAAGTTGCGGTGTGAACCAGGCAGTATAATTTCTTCCCCGATAAGTTCCTGTAGCTGACTGACATTTATATCCAAGTATTGTCTTTTGTTCTTTTCCTAAGGACCATTCAATTACAGGAATTAATTCAGTAATTGCATACCTTATTTCTGGCATTGGTATTTCCCTAATCATTGTGTTTGACTCTATGTATTTGTATAGTGGCTGATTCGAAATTTTTGTAAATGACATATTGCTATTAGTAGGATCAACATAATCGACATACTTGCTTGAATTCTTACCAAGGAATAGAGAAAAATAAGCAATGTCGGGGCTTTCTGGTTGTGTTGTGTCAATTACATAGGTCAATTTATATTGAATATGAACTGATGCAATCTCTTGTGCATTTGCAAAATAAACTAATGTACAGAGTACAATCGAGGATAATATGATTTTGGCGTTTTTCATTTAAAATAATTTAAAGATAAATTGGATAGCTATTTTAATAATTAGATAATAGATCTTAAGTAATACAAGATTAAACTTAAATATGATTAAATAATTAAGTATTTATACTGAATTTTAAAAATAAACATGACTTAAATAGTAATCAATTATGTTATAGTAGATGATTGATTAACATTGAATTAATTTCTTCCAACAATCTTAGCTTAAAACCCCCTTTGCCATTTTAAGGATTTATTATCTAGACAATAAAAAAATAAAAAACATTTCCCCTGTTGAGGGTCAGCACTTTACTTATGAAATAGATTATCAAACGATTCGATTTTAAGAGTAAAAAAGTAAAATTAATTAGTAAAGAGTGGTTGACGATTTTACATGATTTTACAAAAAGACATCGGCCCAAAAATCATAATAACAATTAAAGATTTACCTTGTTTGTGGGTTTTTTATAAAAAAGGGTTAAATCATTCCTACCTTCTTCATACAAGTTGGACATTTTTCAACTATTTTATCAGTAACAAATTGAATTGACTTATGCCAACATGCTGAGCAATAATACTTATTACATTCTGGGCACTTTTTAAAATCATTAGTAGCGTAAAAAAGTGAATGTGTATTTATACTAGGAAATTGAGATTTGAAACAATTGGCACACGTAATTAGATTTGTGTAAGAAAAAATACTTGGAGTTTCTAAGCCTGAAAGTGTATTTAATCTACCTCCAGTAAAATATAATGAATTCGTTGGCGAAATACCAAGCCCATATTTTGACAATGAGTTTTGATCTAAATAGTTTGGATTGCCAATTTGAATTTTACCATCTTTTATAAACAAATTGTCTTTTGTACTTTTTAAACTATCGGCTTCCAGCTTTGAAATTTTCTCATTTAATTCATTAATCCTTATTTCGCTTTTTTTCTTCTCTTCTATTTTCATATCCTTTAAGGCGTTATTTGTATCTTTTAGTTCATCAATCTCTCTTTTATAATCACTAATTTTTTCAATAGATTCGACGAAATCTTTTGTAGCATCCAATCTATTTAATATAATTTTTTGTTCATCTTTATCTGTAGTATTCATAACTCGATTAAAGGACCTAATTAATGTTTCAATATGCAACTCTTTTATAAGAAAAATTTCAGATAACTGATTTAGTAGTTTTTTCTTTACTTCTTTCTTAATATCAGTTATATCGTTAAATTGTGTAATCCAAGATACAGGTCTCTTGTTCTTTATCTCATGTACAAATTCTAAAGTTTCAAAATCAATGTTTTTGGGAAGTATATCATTTAAGATTTTTTTTGACTCAACATTGCCATATTTTTCTATTGCATTAAAATATGTCTGATAATGCACTAAAACTTCTGTTCTGATGAATACAAACATTCTTTTTGATTTTGCATGTGAAAACAAAAACTCACCATGGGTTGGTGAAACACTTCTATTTCCCATGTCCTCGTTATAATTAGGCCATGGTAAAGTATTACCATACCTACCATCTACGATTAAATCATAACGAATGAACTTTCTAAAACTGGAATACATGATTCCCATGGTTCTAAATTAGGAGATGAATCTGGAAAACCTTCCGCAGAACTTAATATTGGCTTGTACCCAGATTCTGCTAGGAAACTAGCTAACTCAGCTCTAAGATCCTTTAAATTATATTCAGTAGAACTTATAAAGATTGGAAATGTATATTCGCTTGTTATATCCATGATTGAAATTAACTTTTATGTAACTTGAAATTAGCAATAATACTAATGAGTGTTTAAAGTAATAATAACTAATTTTTAGAATGGTACTCAATTTATTATTCACTTCACACAGACGTTTAATAAATTCTAGTCTCAGCCAATTCAAAATCTAGCTTATAATAAGAATAAAAAAACTTCGAAATCTTACGAAAAAGGAGTTATTATGCCCTTTGTTGCACGTTTATTATGAAAACCTTGCTCGAAACCTCCCCGGGTTTCAAAGAACATTAATTCACTATTGTTTTCATACATTGCGAATTAATTTTTGTAATTAATATTATTCAGCAGTACGAATATAAAATTTGTCAAAAGTCCATTGATTATTTCTTTTCTTTAAAAAAAATGATTCCAAATCACCTCCATGTAATATTGTAATAAAACATCTAGTATAGTTTCTGAAAATAATTGGTTTTATATATTCTGTGTAGCCATTTTTATCATTGTTAATAATCAAATCTGATAAAATCATGATTTTATTTTTCGTAAACCAACTTTTATGAAAAAATAATCGACTGGTATCTTTTAACATTGCACTATTTAATTTTTCGCAATCAAATTTATTAAGATTAAAATATTTAGAACGAACAAAATCAGGTAAATCAATACTTTTAAATTTTGTTTTTTCATCATAGTATTTTCTATAACTAGTAAAATAAGGTGGTAAAGTTAAGGTATCATCTAACGTTAAATTAAATGATGTACTCGTATTTTCATTGGTCAGATATTTAAAAATTAATTTAATTTCTTGTATTTCTCTTGATACATTTTTCGAGTTTTGAGAAAATGATTTATGGCAAATTGACAATAAACAGAAAGTGAATATTATTTTAAATATATATTTCATAAAATTAGTTTTTTACATTAATTAGAACATGCAGTTCCTAAAGGGGATAACCTTTCAGATTGCCATTTTGCTTTATCTGCAATACCTTGCCAATTACTTAAATTTAATCCAAATTTAGAATATTTATTGCTATTAATTACACTATTAAACACTGAACGATCAATAGTTTTATATGGCTCAGGCAAATCCACTGAACCATATAAATCATCAAAACAAAGTGCAAGTGTTACATCATGATTTGATTTCAAATTAGGAAATAAGTCTTCGAGGGAAGATGCCATAAATTCAATATAATTTTCTAACATATTAGTATGATGATTATTTATTTGTAAACCATTAATATTATTATAACGTGCCCAAAAATAATTATGTAAAATCTCATGCATGATAGTAAGTGTTTGGCGTTCTTTAGAATATTGATTCAATTCGGAACTATTTAAGAACACTTCATAACTACCATATTTGTGTTCTTTTGAATAGCCGTTAATTGGGATACCCCATTTATTCACAAGATCATTTTTTTCAGTAAATGTTAAATTTATTTTATCATTCGTACCAAAGACATTAAGTAATATTTTTGCAATTGCATTGTCTAATCTATCTGGATTTTGAAGTAGGGTTACAAGTGCTTTTAAACAAGAATCTTTAATATTATTTGTAATCTCTATATATTCTGGTGCAGCGCCACCCCCACCTGGACTTCCGTCTTCAGGAATACCACCACAAGTCGAGTTTATCTTTAAAGTTCCTTGATTTATACTCAGTGAATCTTGTCTAAGGCCAAGAGTTGCAGGACAACCCTCAGTAACGCAAGTAGTCCCAATATATTCCGAAGTAATCTTGCCAGATTCATACCAAGTAATAAAATAATAATCAGAACAAACTATTGAAGTATTTGAATTAGAACTCACGCTACTTGATTTAACTGGAAAGGGATTATTTGCTGTACGGTTACTTGATGAAGTTTTAATCCATTTTTCAAACTTTCTTTTACCATATTCATAACCAAATTCCCATAAAAAATTATTGGATAAACTAAAAGCCCTTAATGAGCCTGTATAGCCATTCATTTTATTCTTATAAAAACTAGTAATTACATCTATTGGACGAATTAATGTATTATTAGTTTTATTATTAATATTTGTATTATTCCTTGGTATTTCAGTAATTAGACTATAGTATATTTCTTGTGTAATATTGTTATACATAAATGTGATACCAGTTCTATTACGGTTGTAAATTAAAGGTACATAAATTAATTTTACATCATCGGAAACCAATGATTGAGTGATATGCCCCCAATCAGATTTACTAACTAAAGTATCAATAAATATACTTGCTTTGGGATCTAATATCTTTTGTTGATTTAAATAAGATAATACCAATTCCTTAGTAGAATTGTCTACAGTATTAAAATTTGAAACATCTTTCCTATTACACGAAACTGCAACTAAAATAATTAATGTAATTACACCAATCAAAGAAGTTAAAAACGATTTTTTCATTTGATAGTTTTAAAGTATGAAATTTATTTATATAATTTATTGATTAAAATAATAAATCGTACAAAGCTAAATTGTTAGTTAAATAAATAGTTCAGTATAAATACCTAATTAATCAGATTAGATATTCACAATTTGATGTTTATATAAATGCGATTTTATCAGTTTTAATTAAATTAATATTTGCTTAAAGGCAAACTATAAAAAATATGTGGCACATATTTCTTCGGAAACTACCCAATGCTGGGGATAATCAATGGAAGTCAATGCATTTAAGCATTTCGAGATTTTATACAATCCTTTTCCACAACTGTTGAAAATCCATCTTAAAATTTATAAAATAATAGAACGAAATTTGTAAAATAAATTCGGATGTGATTGTGCGCTCTTTGACTTTTTTAGTGATAAAACATGGCAAACTAAAGGCTAATCCAATTATGAACCAACACAATTGATAGCTCTAACTAAGGGAATACGAGTTATTTATAAAGCTTGTTGGCATGAGGTCGCCTTGAAGTACATTTTTCACAAATAAATAAGTCAATATGGCAAACAAATCGCAACATAAGAGTTGCATTTGTATCAACGGATTTGTTTACACACCTTATATTACTGTAAAAGGTAAAAGGATTAGCAAAGCTAATGGTGTATTCAAATTCCGCTGTACAAGATGTGGTACTTAAAACCATTTAGGTTCGAATTGAGCCTAAATGCGGGGTCATCATCTCACAAATGGTGGCCCCTTTCTTTAAGAACGTAAACTTAAAGAAGTTTATTTTACAAAACTGTTAAAATAAATAGTTGATAAAAAAATAACAAATTTCCCGGTAAACCTCACGCAACATAAAAAACCAGTTACGAATAAACGTAAGTCCTTGATTTTCTTGTGGAGAGACCCGGATTTTATAGTACAAAATCGAACACATTAAAGACGTCTGAAATCTCCTCCTTTGTAATTCCTAAATACCTCCTACTAACCTGTGTGCTTGAATGATTCAATATCATTGAAATTTTTAAAAAAACGTCTTCTGACCTGTTATTCTCATCGTACAAGAACCTAGCTCCCGATTTTCTTAACGAGTGCGTAGAAACAGCCTTACGTCGGATACCAACAAACCGAGAACCAAATTGAAGCAACCTATTTGTGTGGCGTAGTGTATAATTGAAGATGGTACAATCCAAGTTTGGATGTCCTATCAATTCATAGTATTCAAGTAATAATGACTTAAGAACAGCACCTATTTTAATACTCCTTCTCTTACCTGTTTTCTTTTCATTTAGGACGAGTTCATCTTTATTTAATACATTGTCCCAAGTGAATCGAGATATGTCAGAATAACGAAGCAATGTCCGAAATCCGAACTCTATCAATAGCGCCATTTGATAGTTCTGCTCCTTTTGGAAGTACCTGTTCAAACGTTTTAATTCGTCAGTGGTTAAATAATCACTTGTTTTTTCAATCGTAGTTGTCATATAAAATGTTTCTGGCTAATGTAGAGCCACAAAGTCGTAAAACCAGCCTTTTACCTCATTTTAAGTCATAAAAAAGCGCTAAAATTCAAGTAGTATTGAATATCAACTAGATGCATGTCTCTTAATATACTTAACGGACATGGTATAAAAAAGAACCTCCTGACAGATGTCAGGAAGTCACAAACACAAATGCCATACAATTTCTCCACTTTGATCAGAGTTGAATATTTATTGGCATTGCACAATTAAATGAATTGCTTGCTGTTATGCAATTATTTTAAATTATGATCCCTAGCGAAAGTTGTCTGGCATGATATCTGGGTCATACTCATTAATATCATCCATTAGTCTTACATCAATGTCTTTATAAAGATATACCTCAAGGTAAAATGCAAGGTAAGCAGCTACGTCTTCTTTGTAACCCGATATTCCAAACTTGTCGCTCTTAACATTATTCATTCTCATCATTTGCTCAATCTTATCTAGCATAAAATAATAGCTTTCACTTTTATGAACATTGTCATTCATTTGAGATCCTTTTGATAATGCAAACACTGCAATTTCTGGATACTTGATTTCTGGTCTGTTTCTATTTCTTTTTGACATTAGAATTTTGTTTAATTAAATAGGTGCTCTTTATGGTTCCTTGTTCCTGCTCCGATAAAATTCGAAAAGCCAAGCGGCGGAACTGATCCTCTGATAATAGAATTTTAGTTCTCCTTTCTGATACTTGTTCTTTGATAAGGTTAGAAAATTTCATAATTGTAGTTTATAATAAATACTACGATGTGATACATTAATACACTTATTTGAAAATAAATTTTTATTGACTGATATTCACGAAAGGGATAGTCCTAGCACAATCCCCACAAACCCGTTTTATGTCCCCAAATTTCGATCATCTTTTCGTTTTCGATACAACCATCGATAGTCGTGAAATACAAAGAATATTTAAAGTATTCCTGGAGGTAGTTTTAACTGTAATTAAAATCTCACGACAAAAAGTGCAGCATTTATATACCATTTGCTAATAAATATTTGGGGAAGAGGGGTTGGCGCGGAATTTGGGGAGTTGGGGTTGGAAGTCGTGAGACTTCGTCATGGTTCGTTACACTCACCCCTTCGTTGAGAGTTATTTTATTAGTTTATCAATATAGAAATTATAGCTCCTTTTTGTTTTAGCTGCAGCAGCCTCCAGTTCAATTAAATTATAATCAGTTAATACCCCTGCTAAATCTTTAAGTGCTGTACCAAACATAATAACATCAAATCGTGCCCAACCTAGTTTTTCTACTAGTTCAATTACATCGTAGCAGAAGTATTTAAAATCCATATCTGTTATTGTTCTAAAATCAATATCTACTATTTCTCTAAATTTTTCTTTGTATTGCATTGTACTAGCATTATTCGTTTCTTTTATATTATCTTTTGATTTTTCTTTTTCTCTTTCTTTTTCTTTTAGGTTAGTCTGGGTTTCAGAAAAACCCACTGGGTTATTTTGGGTTTCCTTTGTTTTACCAACATGCTTCTTCCCATTTTCTCTATTTTTAATTACTACATCAGCGTACTTAGCAATATTAAAGTCAAATAGCTCGGCGGCTGTTGCGAAGAACATCTCCGCAATTGGTGTCATCTCAACTAAAACATCTCCAGTATAATAGTTGAAAATATTGGTAAACAGTGCTGCCCTATCCTCATTAGATAGGAATTTCAGATGCTTTGACCATGATACCTTCATTAGTATGTTAGGTGGCATCCCAATCGATGCGTTACCGTTATTATCGTCTTCATTACTGCTGCAGGTAATGGCTGCTTGTTTTTTCTTGTATCCCATAGTATTCCATTTTCATATAAATACTCGGGAAAGTCTCAAAATCCATTGTGGCTACAAAAAATATGGCAAGTATCACGACTTTCACCAAACTTGGAGTATTTATCTATAAAGCATACCCTATGAAGAACAAAAAAGCAGTAACCAAAAATGAATTTGTACGACTACGCATCGATTCCATCGAAAAAAGCAGATTGGATCGCTTGTGTTCAATTACCCGCCGTCAAAAGAGCGACATCGTGCGTGAGGGGCTGTTTGAATTGTACAAGCTGAAATACCCTGAGTGCCTAATAGACTAAACTTTTCACAGTGATGAAAATATATTTTCATCACCTTTTTTAAAGAAATTTTATTAATTCCTATTGTGATAATATACTGTAAGCCAGATAATTATATAATAAAAATAAAAAATAGCTCTTAATATTTTACAAATATACTTTCACAAAATTTTGACTTTTTTGACTAAAAATTTTTTTATATGGGGTACGAGAGTTACCTTCGTATCCCAATATGAAAAAATTGAAAAATATAACAAAATTTGAAGAAAGCAATAGCCACCTTTCAGGCAATGATGTAAAAGGTATTGATAAGGAAATTAAAATTCGATTAGGCAACCACGTTAGAATTTTAGATTTACCAAGTGCATTAGAGATTGGTACCTTGAACCCATATAAAACTATAATGTATGGATTCAAGAGAAGGAATCTAATGATCAAAGAATATGATGAAGAGATGGAAAAGTTAAAGCACCTTTTAGCTCTTAAAGAAGAAATTGAAACCTTCAATCGCGCAGCAGAAAGATATGCAATGTGCATTGAACCCCGCGTTTATTTTAGCAATCAAGAAAAAGGCAATAAAAAATACATTGTTGCAAGATGCCCATATTTTGTTGAAAGTAAAGATGGAAAGAAAAATATTCCAAAAGAACTAAGGAAGTACTTGGGAGAAGTTGGTGTTGTAAAAGTTGATAAAGAAAGTATAAAATATAAAAGAACACTACAAAAAGAATTTGCAAAGAAAATTGCAAAAATATTAGGCTTGGAATTATAATTTTTTTTATTCAAAAGTATACGTTGTTAATTTACGTATACCTAAATTTTAAACTATGCATCAAATTCATGCAAGAGCGCCTTAGCAGCGCTCACCCTCGAGTAGAAACTAGCAAACTGCCTTACTCGAGTGTATTACAGGCGACAGTTCATTGAAATAATATTCCATAATTTAAATCACTTTCAAATGAAAGCAATGATTAAACGTTTAGCTGTAGAAAGTTTACAGCCAAGCGAAACACATGCAAAAGCATATTCTCAAAGAAGAGTAGATATGCTTGCTCAATCGATGCTTCAACACGGACAGTTGGAGCCGTTAGTAATTAACAAACAAAACACCATCCTATCTGGTGTATTACGATGGGAAGCTGCGAAGTAGTTGGGGTGGGCGGACATTGAGGTTTTGTCCGTTGGAGACTCAGAGACCTCTGAAGATGTTCGTGTAATCATGCACAATCTTCAAAGAGTTAAAACGCAAGCAGAGATTTTTCATGAATCTCAATATTACTTGAGCCTTATCCCAAAAGAGCAAGGAAAACGTACGGATCTCACTGAAGAAAATTTTAATGAAACCCTTCCAAAAAATGGAGGACGCTTTAAAAAAGTTGCTGAGATGATGGATGATGTTGTATCTGCTCAATCGATTCGCAGAATGAACAAGGTAGCAGAAGCTGAAAAAGAAGCTGCCGAGAATGGAAATACGGAGTTGGTAAACTTAGGGTTAGTAAACAAAATCATTGCTGGTGAAATCACTCCTTCTAACGCCGAAAATTTATTAAATAACTATAATAAATTCAAACATGAGAGGGATGAAGAAAAAGACCAAAAAATTATTGTACCTGAAAACTTGGATTCAACTTATCAGTTGTACAATAAATCCTCTGAAAAAATGGAGGAAGTCGAAGATGAGTCAATTCAAACTTGCATAACATCATGTCCGTATTACGATGTAAGATTATATGGTAATACAACAGATGAAAAACTAGAATTGGGTCATGAAAAAACACCAGAGGAGTTTGTTGAAAATTTGATGGTGCATTTTAGAGAAGTTCATAGAGTACTAAAGCCAAGAGGGTCATTTTTCTTAAACTTTGGTGAGTATGGTTTCAAAGGGTATTCACCACTTATATCAAATATGCTTGTCCTTCGACTTTATGAAGAGGGCTTGTTTAAATGTGTGAATGAAATCATTTTTCATAAGACTAATGGTAAACCAGTTCCGGTTACCAAGCGACTAATGAGGAGTTACGAAAAAATATACCATTTGGTAAAAGATGCTGAAAACTATGACTACTACCCTCTTAAAATTTGGCGCAATGAGCCAATTAAGGTGTTAAAGGCTTTTACAAACAGAGGAGTTGATGGGTCACATACATCTGCTCCATGTATTCAAAGACCTTACACAACTTTTAAGGATTTCATTGACCAGCAAAAGTTCGAGGATGTAATGCACGCATCAGTAGCTAATACTACGATTTTCAAAAAGATTGATCCAACTTTTGATCACGCAGCACCATATGATGCTAAAATTTGTCTACTCGGAATCTTAACTACCAGTCTACCTGGGCAGAAAATTCTCGACAATTTTTCAGGCACAGCCTCTACCGGTATCGCAGCATTAAATCTTGGACGTGATTACGTTGGCTTCGAATTGAACAAAAAGTATCATGAATTCGCAGTGAAGCGTATACCATTCGAGTTGACCGCTTACAACAAAGATTCAGTCGATCAGTTTGAAGAGTTAAAGTGTGACTAATCTCACTAATAAAAAGGGTCTCAATTTCCCCAAAAAACTGGAAAAATTTCAGAGACGGATTTGAGACCCTTTTTTAAACAAAGAAATACCCCCTAGGCATTGCAGGATACAGGGCTGCAGGGCGGGAGGCAGGGATCACCTGCTTATTATTAAATTTTTAAATTAACCGTTATGCAATATAACTATTTAAGTAACGAACCACTACCAACAAAACATAAATATCGGGGTAATGTTTTCGTAACAACTTTCGGATTAGATCCGAATAAAAATGAACCCTTTAATCACACAGTTGATTTTGATCTTCCAAGTCTATTGGATTCAAGAAAAGCAGGTATTAAATGGTACAATGAAACAATTCAAGGTCTCAATCGAGAAGGTAAATACTTTCTTCCATTCGCTAGTCCATCAGAATATATCCCAGGTAAGCATGCAGCTTATTCAGTATCACTATCATTAGTTGAAATATTTGATGGCGATGAGTTTGAAGACGTGCTACTAGGTGAAGACTATGACAAAATGATAGAGACAATGGAAATTGAACAATATCTATTTGAAAACTTAAAAATTAATTAATATGAAAAAAAATAAAATAGACAAAGAGTTCATTGAGAACCTTTGGAGTTACTACAAACCAGATGGCATGTATGGTGATCATTTCAATAATAAATTGAGAAAAATAGAAGTTGTGATCGCAGCTATTATTATGAAAGAATTCTGCCGAAAAGAGAACCTCATCTATTGTGGTGACACAGATGATAGGATGAATACAGCAGAATTAATAATTCATTTATTCAACTATACGTACACACCTATGGAATTCGAACATACTGGAGGGTATTATGAAAATGTAGTAAGACAAAGGTTAATTAAAAGTATAATTAACTCATATGAAAAAGAAGGTTTTGAAAAAAAATCAAATGAAAGTCAAGACGAAGTTGAAAAATTTGTTACTAGGTATTTCAATGAAAAGTAATTAAACTAGCGTGTGCTGGTTGAATGGTAGAGTATTTTAGCATCGACCAGCCACGCTTAAATTAAAAATCTATGGAAAGTAATTTCAGCAACAATCAAGACCCAAGAAAAAATGAACGAGTCACTGGTCATGACTTAAAGTTAATAGAGGACTTAATGAAGTCTCTCGCTCAAATTGAATACGAGTGCTACAAAGATTAGCTCTCGCAAAATACTACAAACTATGAACGTAATATTATACAAGAGAGTAAGCACCGATGATCAAGCAGATCGTGGGTTTAGTTTACAACACCAAGAGAAGGTATTAAACGACTACTGTAACCTACGTGGATACAATATCATTGATACCTACACCGAAGACTATTCAGGTAAAACTTTTGATAGACCTGAATGGAAAAAGCTAATGGCTTATATTAAGAAGCACAAGAAGTCAGTAGACCAAGTGCTGTGTCTAAGATGGGATCGCTTTTCAAGAAATCAGTATGATGCTTTAACTACCATTAAGGAATTGGAGAAATTAGGAGTTGGTGTTGGTACCGTTGAGCAGCATATTGATTTCAGCAATCCCGATAATAAGGTTCTACTTTCCTTATACCTTACATTACCTGAGATAGAAAATGATAAGAACTCTATTCGCACAACCGAAGGGATGAGACGTGCTCAAGTAGAAGGTTGTTGGACAGGTTCCGCACCAAGAGGTTATTCAAATTACCGTGATGGCGACAAATCAACATTGAAACCAAATAAAGACGCACCAATAATAATTGAAGCCTTTGAGAAAATGGCTAGTGGAGGTTTTGCTGCCGATGAAATTAGACGATGGATTAATCAGCAAGGGATGAAGATGCACAAACAAACTTTTCTCGACTTGATACGCAACCCCGCTTACATGGGAAAAATCTACGTGAAGGAATGGAAGAAAGAACCATCACAACTAAGTCAAGGACTTCATCCACCATTAATTAGTCAAGAAATTTATTACAGAGCAAACGAAGTCCTTAATGGACGTAAAAGAAAAATGAAGTTCCATGATGATAAGTCTGACCTATATCCATTGAAAGGATTTTTAGTGTGCCCTGTTCATAATAAACCTTTAACTGCATACGGTGCTCAGAGTGCTAATAAAAAAATTCATCATTACTACATCTGTCCTACTAGCCTTTGTAAGCAACGACATAGAATTTCAACTGTTCATAAAAGTGTTGAAAGTGTATTAGAAACAATTCAGTTTTCTGCACAGTCACTTAACCTCTACCGTAAAATACTTGAAAAGATATTTGATCGTGAGGACTTTCAACGTAAGG
>Ga0209596_1000635_pt1 | contig 32423 bp, 29 predicted proteins | sample M_130807_MF_Meta_FD_187314 | JGI IMG/M metagenome (GOLD analysis project Ga0209596, IMG submission 187314) | Freshwater microbial communities from Lake Montjoie, Canada to study carbon cycling - M_130807_MF_MetaG (SPAdes) (version 2) | ecosystem: Environmental > Aquatic > Freshwater > Lake... | reverse complement strand
AACCCGTCCCGCGACGTCCACTTTCAAAACTTGATCGGTCTCAGCCATAGGTTGCGTAGCGTAACGTCTGCGCAATTTACGACCACCCATACTCAACGGTGCCGGGGCACCCGCTTACGATAAAAGAGCAGTCGCTGCATACGATTGTGAACTCGAAAGTCGCCTAACGACCCCAAGCTCAGCGACAGGCGGAGCGGGCGCGGCACCTGCCGGTGGGTGGAAAGGCGGGGGTGGTCTGCCGCAGGTGCCGTGACCGCGGAGCCTGTTCGCTGCAGCGCATGGTTCGGCGCATTTGTGAGAGTGTGAACGATGCTCATGGCTGAAATGAAACGGGCGGTGAAATAGTAGATGAAGACTCCTCGGAATACTTATTTAGAAAGTCCCAACCTCCGGTCTTGCGATACTCCCAAGTGAGCTTCGCCTCGGGAAATCGATGGGCGACGGGCTGCATGGCGGCTGCAAGGTCGGTATCAGCGGCGACGCAGAAATAGTAGTGTCGGAAGCCGCCGAATGTCTCGACGAGAATCGGCACGCCGCGAGGCGGCGAGTCGAATGATGAGGTGATGGCCATATCGAAAACGAAAAGAGTCTCGTTGTATTTGGGTTCGGGTCGCCCATCGGGATAGCGCTCTGTGAACTCGTGCGAGACTACGGCAAGTCGTGGATAACGCTCACGATTTGCTGGTGTATCGACGTTGATTGGGCGTCGCAGAAAAAGTGGAAAGGTTTCATAGGTGTGTTGGCTCGTGACCCAACGCCGGCCAGGGCGCAAGTGACGCCAGACGAAGAATGCGACGATTCCGAGCAAAGCGACCGCAGTAGCAATCTTCAAAGCGTTCATTGTTGGGACGTGCGCTCATGCGCCGAACTCCTTGTTATACGACACGACTTCTCCACCAGTCGTGTAGCTGGAATGGACTGTCGGAGAGAGGGAAGGAAATTGGGGCCGCCTGCATTCGTGTCGTGTAGCGGGAACGGGCAGCGGCAGCGAGGAAATTTCCGGTCTGCGTGAGAAACGTGCGTCTCTGCCTTTCGGAGGAGCCAGCGTGGAAATCAATCGAGTCCATTGCGCCGGATGACGGATTCCCGATCCCGGATCAATCCAGCGTCCTCAGCCCCTCGGTGACGCTCATTTTCGCGACCGCGATTGCCGGGGCGAGGCAGGAGATGATGCCTAGCAGCGAGGCGACGAGCGCGGCGGTGCCGAGCATCTGCGGGGTCACTTCGAGCGCGACGAAAATCCCGTGCGTCGCCTTTGGCACATCCATCGTCGAATAGAACAGCCACGCGCCGCCCGCACCGATGAGCGCACCGAGCGCCGCGAGCCCGAAGCTCTCCGCGAGGATGAGCGCGAACAGATCGCGCCTGCGGAAGCCGAGCGCCTTCAGGATCGCGAGTTCGCGGAACCGTTCGCGCACGGCCATGCTCATCGTGCTCGCCGTGACCATCACGAGCGTGAGCAGCACGAAGCCGCTGATGCTGCCGATGAGGAATTTGATGCCCCCCCACATCGAGACGAACGCCGCCTGGAACGCGCGCTCGCTCTCGGCGCGCACTTCGTTCGCGGAGTTCGCGAAGGCCTTGTTGATCGTGTCAATCACCTCCGGCATGACCTCGGTGGATGTGACTTTCATCCACCACATGCCGGTCTGCCCCCAGTCGTGCATGGCCTCGTCAAGATACTTGTGGTGAAAGAACATGTTCCGGTCGTCCACCGTGCCCGAATAGATGCCCGCGACGCGCAGTTCGAGCTTCGTCGGGAAAATGCCGCTCACGAGCGTGAACCGGTCGCCGACCTTGTAGCCGTACTGCTGTGCCGTATCGCGGCCCACGATGCAGCTTGCGCGATCTTTCACCCACGACTCGAACTGAGCATCATCACAGCGAATCTCGGGGAGCAGCTTTCGCAGCTTCGCCGCCTCGATCGCAAATGTCCCGAACCGGATCGGCCCGTCCACCTCTTGCTTCCCGCCGAACCACACGAACGGCGTGATCACCTCGACGCCCGGCACGCGCTCGATGATCGTGCGCTGCCGCTGCGGCAACATGCTCATGAGCGACACCTTGTTCCGCACGGCCACGCGCAGCGCCGCGTCCGCGTCCGTCGGCGGCTGCGTGAGTTCGCGCAGCACGACCATGAGCGACACGAGGAGAAAAAGGCTTACCGCCGCGCTCAGCACGCTTAACAGCAGCCGGCGCTTGTTGCGCAGCGCATTCCGGATGACGAAGCCCGTGATGCTCATGGCCGCGAAGGGCGACTCGCCGCTGCACGAGCAAAAGCGGACGTGCAAAAGATGACCGGCACGGCACTCTGAACGCCAAGGAATTGCCGATGAAAGCGGATCACAGGCGTCGCGCCTGTGAAGGCAGGCAGTCCGTCCCGGCTGCCCCTCCGCGTGCCCAAGCAGGCGGGACGCCCGCTTGCCATCACAGTCGGGACGGCTGTGTTCCGCACGCGCTGCGTTGCCACATTGTTCAGCATTTCCTGAACGATTTTCAGGGCCACCGCATCATCACCTCCAAAGTGCATGATACGCTTTTGAAAATCTGCGCGGGCCGCGCCTCAGGCCACCTTAGCCTTCTCGTTCACCTTGTGGCCGAGCATCTGCATCGTCTTCTGGAGCGCTTCGACTTTGAGCGGTTTCTTCAGCACGGTGACGGGGCCAAGCTTGAGAATATTGTCCAGCATCTGACTGTCCGGATAGCCGGTGATGATCACGATCGGCATGCCCGGCTGGATGTCCTTCGCCTCCTTGTAAATCTCGTCGCCGGTCGTGTCGGGAAGCTGGAGATCGAGGAAGCACAGCTCGAATTTCTGCTTCTGCATGGCCGCGATCGCTTCCTTCCCGGTGCCGACGACAATGCGCGCAAAGCCCTGCTTTTTCAGGAAGAGCTTGAACATCTGCTGCAGGCCCGTGTCGTCGTCCACCACGAGCACCGTGGGCTGGCCTTCCTCCTCCTTGCGGAGAATGTCGCGGTCCATCAGATCCTTTTTCACGCGCCAACGCCCGCCGATCTGAATCGCCGGAAGCTGCCCGCGCTGCACGAGATAATACACCGTCGGCAGCGGGATTCGGAGATACTCCGCAGTCTCCTTCACCGTCATCAGATTATGCATGTTCTGCGCCTGCTGCGGCCCTGATTGCTTGGCGGTTGATGGTGGCATAATTGAGACTTTCCACAAAAATGATGATTTTTTAGAAAAATGTCAACGCTGGTTTTCGGAGCAGGCAGGGAAATTGCATCAACAAACGGGGGCATTCTCAGGCGGAGAGATGCCCGGTGGGCGCAGGTGGCGGGCATCACGCAGCCGAAGAATCCCGTGGCATGCCTGAGCGGTGATCGGTCTGGTTTGATGATCCTGCGGGAACTCACGGGATCCTTCGACTCCGTGCCGCCCCGCCTTCGCCCGCGCGGCACTACGCTCAGGATGACCTCTCATTTTTGATGCGATTGCCCTGTCGAAGCAGGTGCATCAAAATCACGCTACCTGCAGGCGGCGGCTGCCGCGTGGCTGCGACGCTCACCTGGAAATGTTTTTCCGCATCCAGCCGAGGCACGCGCGGTTGTTCGCCTCCTCCTCCGCGAGCACTTGCGCGAACGGTTTGCCGCTCACGACTGGCACCGCTTGCTTCGGCGGATTCGCCTTCACCCAATACATCATTGCGTCGAGGCGCGCTGCTTTTCGTTCCGGGAAAGTCGCGAAGTATCCCGCTGTGAGACACGGGATGCGCGGCAGATCGAGCGCGCCGGTGCCGAGCGGAACTTCGCTCAGGCGGAAGCCGTCATCGGCGGGCTGCACGGCAATGTCCTTGAAATGCACGCTCATCGCAAATGGCGCGGCAGTTTCCGCGTTGTGGCTCAATTTGGATGAGCAAGATTCGCCATCCGCCCTTGTGATGCGCCAACCGGATGGACAAAAGGCGTGATTCAAAGTGGTGCAAAAAGCATCCGCGACGATTTGTGGAAAGACCAACGCCAACGGCGTAAGGCACCAGTTTTAGTCACACCCTTGAAAATCGGCATCCGCTTTCTCTGCTTGCCGAATGTGCGCTTTCCGCTGTCCTACCCCGGCCCCGATTTTTCCAACTATGAGCGAATCCCTCGATGAACTGAACGCCCGCGTCTCCAGCGCTGCGGCATGGGTCACACGTCTGCGCGAAGTCGTCGGGAAAATTGTCGTCGGCCAGCAATACCTGATCGATCGCCTGCTCGTCGGCCTGCTCGCGAACGGCCACGTGCTGCTCGAAGGCGTACCCGGCCTCGCGAAGACGCTCGCGGTGCGCACGCTCGCTTCGGCCATTCACGCGACGTTCAATCGCGTGCAGTTCACGCCCGACCTGCTGCCCGCGGACATCACCGGCACGCTCATCTACAATCCCGGAGATGGACAATATCACGTCACTAAGGGCCCCGTTTTTGCAAACATCGTCCTCGCGGATGAGATCAACCGGGCGCCCGCGAAAGTGCAGAGCGCGCTGCTCGAAGCGATGCAGGAACGGCAGGTCACGCTCGGCGGCGAATCGCACAAGCTGCCCGTCCCTTTCCTCGTGCTCGCGACGGAAAATCCGATCGATCAGGAAGGCACCTACCCGCTGCCCGAGGCGCAGGTGGACCGCTTCATGTTGAAGGTGCTCGTGGGCTACCCGACGTTCGAGGAGGAGCGGCGCATCCTCGACACGATGGCATTCACGAGGCCGAATCTCGACGTGGAGCGCGTGGTCGAACTCGACGACATCCTCGCCACGCGCAAGGTCGTGGACAGCATCCATGTGGATGAAAAAGTGCGCGACTACATCGTCCACATCGTCTTTGCGACGCGCGACCCACAGAAGTACGAGCTGAGCGATCTCCGCCCGCTGATCCAGTTCGGCGCAAGCCCGCGCGCGACGATCAATCTCACGCTCGCCGCAAAGGCGTGGGCGCTGCTGCAAGGCCGCAGCTACGTGACGCCCGGCGACGTAAAATCCATCGGCCCCGACGTGCTCCGTCACCGCGTGATCCTCACCTACGAAGCCGAGGCGCAGGGTATGACCGGCGATGGGATCGTGAAGCGGATCTTCGACAATGTGCCAGTGCCGTAGCGGCGCGTCCGAATGCGAAACGGCGGCTTGAAAGGGCCGCCCGAATGTAATACATACGTCATACCATGCCCGTCCTGACCGTCCGTATTTCCGAGAAAGAAAAAGCCCTGCTCGCGGAGCGATCCAAAAGCGAAGGCATCACCGCGGCAGCCCTCGTCCGGCAAATGATCAACGAGAAACCGTTCATCACAGCCGGTGATCTGCTCGAAGAAGTGAACCACCGCATGGGCGACAAAAGGCTCCGCGTGCGCCGGAAACGATGAAACGGCATTGCTTGCTCGATTCGTCGTTTGTCATCGATCTACTCAATGAGATGGCGGATGGCGTGTCCGGCCCGGCCATTGCATGGCTGCAAAAGAACCGGCGCGCGCATTTCTGGATCAGTCCGGTGACTTATGCCGAGGTGCTCGAAGGTGCCGATAATCCGGAGGCGGTGCGCGAACATTTCCAGCGTTACCGGTGGCAGGGAATTCACCGCGCGCACGCGGAACACGCGGCCGTACTACAACGCCGTGCCTCTCACCACATGGGCGAGAACGACGCATGGCAGGCAGCGGTGGCGATGCAAATGAATGGCTGCGTCGTCGGTCACGATCCGCGCGCATTCACACGGCTCGGCGACGCCTACGAGGATCACCGCGCATAGCCATGCCCGCGGCCACAGCCGACATCCTCACCCGCGTCCGCCGCGTCGAGCTGCGCACGAGCAAGCTCGCGAATGACCTCATGGTCGGCGCGTACAATTCACAGTTCAAAGGACGCGGGATGAATTTCGAGGAGCTGCGCGAATACGTGCCGGGGGATGATGTGCGGACGATTGACTGGAATGTGACCGCACGCATGAGGCGGCCGTTCGTGAAGCTGCACCGCGAGGAGCGGGAACTGTCTGTGCTCCTCGTGCTCGACGTGTCGGCATCGGGCGACTTCGGCTCGACGCAGCGGACGAAGCGCGAGGTCGCTGCGGAGATTGCGGGCACGCTGGCATTCTCGGCGATTCGCAATGGCGACAAGGTCGGGCTGCTGCTCTTCAGCGAGGAGGTGGAGCTTTTTCTCCCGCCGAAAAAGGGGCGGCGTCACCTGCTGCGCGTGATCCGCGAGTCGCTGTTTTTTCCACCCCGGCGGCGCGGCACGCGAATCGGGTCGGCACTGTCGTTCCTCAATCACGTCATGCACCGTCGCTCGATTGTGTTCCTCATCAGCGATTTTCTCCACGGCTCCGGAGACGGGAAGCGCGACATCTTCCAGGAAATCGGACGCACGAATTCGCGGCACGACCTCGTGTGCATCCAGCTCCAGGACGACCGGGAACGCGCACTGCCGGAGTCGGGGATGCTCGTCGTGGAGGACATGGAGACGGGCGAAGTCATCGAGGTGGACTCGACGCGCCAGACGGTGCGCGATGCCTTCGCTGCGAGCGTGACACGGCAGCAGGAAACACTGGACCGCGCGCTCATGCAGTCTGGCGTGGACATGCTGCGGCTCGGCGCGACGGACGATCACGCAGCGGCGTTGCAGCATTTTTTCGAGCATCGGCGAAGGAGATGAGTACGACGCTGAAATCCAACATCGGGAGAGGCAGTCCTGTTAATTTTTTAACAATACTGCTGGCGGTGGTCGCCTCCCTTCTCCCGCTCACCGCACAGGGTGCGATCAAGACCGAGCCTGCGCCGGAATTGCGCCCGCCGCGCCCAGGAATCCCACCACCGCCCATCGCGCGCAGCCACATCGCGTGGGTCATCGGCGGGGTCGGTGCCGCGATCATTTTTGCGGCGCTGTGCTGGCCGCGCCGCAAGCCGCCTGTCCCACCGCCGAATCCATTTTTCGCGGCCGTGGAAAAGCTCGCGGCACTGCGTGCAGATGGCGCGACGCCCGTGACGGTGTCGGCAATCGTGCGCCGGTATGCGGCGGATGCATTCGCGATCGAGGGCAGCGGGCTCACGTCCGAGGAACTCGTGAGCGGGCTCGTCACGCGCCGCTCGTGCCCGGTCGAGCTGACGAACGCCGTGTGGCATTTCCTCTCGGACTGCGACCGCGCGAAATTCTCCCCGGCACCGGAGCATGCGGAAAAATCGGCGCTGCTCGGCACGACCGCGAAGCTGATCGAGGAACTGGAGGCCGCGCGCGCGAAGGCGGCGCGTACACTATGAAGGAGGGATTCGAGGTTCCATGAAAGACGGTTTCGAATTTCAGCATCCGTGGGTGCTCGTCTTTCTCGCGCTGCTGCCGCTGTATGCGTTCGTCCGCGGGCGCGCGGGGGCCGAGGGCGCGCTGCGTTTTTCGAGCGTCGAGCTCGTGCGCGCGATCGGCGGGCGCGTGCGCTCGATGGCCGGACGGCTCTTCATTTTCCTCCGCACGCTCACGGTCGCCCTCACGATCATCGCGATGGCCGGGCCGCGCTGGGTGAACGAGCAGACCGAGACGCAGGCGAGCGGCGTGGATATCATGATCGTGTTCGACCTTTCGTGGAGCATGATGGCGCTCGACATGGCACCGCCGGGGAAGCTCACGACGCGCTTCGACATCGCGCAGAGCGTGCTGAAGGATTTCGTCGCGCGGCGTCCGTCGGATCGCATCGGGCTCATCGCATTCAGCGGCGTGCCGTACCTCGTGAGCCCGCCGACGCTGAACCACGAGTGGCTCCAGAAAAATCTCGACCGCCTTTACATCGGCGTGATCACGGAACTCGGCACGGCCATCGGCGACGCGACGGGCCTCGCGGTGAAGCGCCTCTCCGCGCAGAAGCAGAGCCGCGGCAGGCTCATCGTGCTGCTCACCGACGGCGACAACAACAAGTGGGAGACGCTCGAGCCCATCGCATCCGCAAGCCTCGCCGCGGGTGAGCGCGTGCGCGTGTACACGGTCGGTGTCGGAAAAAATGAGCAATGCTGGCTGCCGGATTTCGATCGCGAGACCGGCAAACTGCGCCTCGGCCTCGACGGAAAACCCAGCGGCGTGATCACGATGCTCCAGCCGGCGAACTACGTGGTGCTGGAAAAGATGTCGAAGATGACCGGCGGCAAGAGCTACACGGCGACGAACCGGCAGGAACTCGACACGGTGTATGCGGACATTGACCGCCTCGAAAAGACCGAGGTGAAGCTGAAGCATCACCGCACCTACACGCCGCTCTTCCACATCCCGCTGCTCGGCGCGTTCGCCGTGCTGCTGCTCGAACTGCTGCTCGCGAATACGCGCTTCCGGCGCATCCCATGACGACGCACACGCTCCATTTTGCCTCGCCGCAATGGCTGTGGATCACGGCGCTCGCGCTGTTCGGCACCGGCGCGCTGTTTTGGTTTTCTGCGAAGGCACGGCGGCGGCAGCTTGCGCAGTTTGCCGATCCCGCGCGGCGCGATGCGCTGCTCGCTTCGCACAGCAAGGTGATGCGTGTGGTGAAGAGCACGCTGCTCATCATTTCGCTGCTGCTCGTGGGCATCGCGCTCGCGCGTCCGCAGTGGGGCGAGACGGAGGAGCGCGTGGATCGCAAGGGCGACGATGTTGTATTTCTCATGGACGCCTCGAAGTCCATGCTCGCGACCGACGTGACGCCGAGCCGCCTCGATCGCTCGAAGATGGCCGTGCTCGATTTTCTTCGGCGGCACGCGGGCGGACGCGTGGGGCTCGTGGCGTTTGCGGGCGACGCATTTCTCCAGTGCCCGCTCACGCTCGACTACGATGCGTTCGAGGAATCCATCCGTGATCTCGACACGGATTCGGTGCTCGTTCCGGGCACGGACATCGCGAGCGCGCTGTTCGCGGGGAGCCGCGCGTTTGAAAAATCCGAGCGCAGAAAAATCCTCGTGCTCGTGACGGACGGCGAGGATCTTCAGCGCATCGGAATCGAAGCCGCGAAGAAACTTGCGAAGGACGGCGTGGTGGTTTTCACCGTCGGAGTCGGCACGCCGAATGGCTCCCAGATCCAGGTGCAGGGCCGCGGCGGCGAGATGGAGCCGCTACGCGATGAAAAGGGACAGCCGGTGACGAGCCGTCTCGACGAACCGACCCTGCGCGCAATCGCAGAGACGACCGGCGGCACGTATCGCCGCATGGAGACCGTCGCTGGCGGACTCGCCGACGTGGCGAGCGCGCTCAAGGATCCGCTCTCGCGCCCCGCGGCGGTGTTCCGCAAGCGGCTGGGGATTGACCGCTATCGCTGGCCGCTTGCAGTTGCCATTTTCCTCCTCGTCGGCGAGTCTCTGCTCCGCACGCGACGCCGAAAGGTGGCGCAGACCGCAGACCGCCACGCGCAACCCATCGCATGAACCTCCGCCCACTCGCCATCCTGTTGCTCGCCGCGTCGCCGGCACTGGCCGTCACCTCTGGGAAACAGGGCGCGCGCGAATTTTACAACGAAGGCGTGGGCAAGCTCGGCAAGGGCGAATTGCGCGACGCGGAGATGGCCCTGCGCAAGGCAGCGGGCTCGGAGGTCGAAAGCGTGCAGCCGCTCGCGCTCTACAATCTCGGGCATGTGCGGTTCCGGCAGGGAGAGGAAACGCTGAAGGGCGAGGGCAACCGGCAGCATCTTCTCGATTCGTCCGTGGCGGCAGTGAACATCGCCGAGGAGGCGGTCAGGAATGGCGGGCGCGCGCTGGAGAGTGATGAGCTGAAGGCGATCATCGCCGCCTACATGGACGCGCGCGCGGCGCAGAAGGATCTCCGCATTTCCCGCGACGAGACGACCCGCACGCTCGGGCTCATCGGCTCCGCGCTCGAGCGCTGGCGCAGATCGGTGGGAGATTTTCACAGCGCGCTGGAACTTGATGCGTCGAACGGCGACGCGAAGGCAAATGCCGCGGTCGTCGAGCGGAAGATCGAAGAGCTGCTGAAATTCAAGAAGCAGATCGAGCAGCAGAGCGAGCAGGTCTCGGAGAAGCGCGACGATGTGAAGGCCATCAAGAAGAAGCTGCGCGGAAAAATCCCGAAGGACATGCAGCGCGAGAGCGATGACGAGGAGGACGATGACGACGACAAGGACAAGGACGATAAGGGCGACCCGAAGATCGGCGAGAAGCAGCAGCAGCGCCTCGGCAGCGACCGCGAGGTGTCGCCGGACATGGCGCGCTGGCTGAAGGAGACGATGAAGCGCCGCACGATGTCGCTCGGCACGCAGCAGGAAGGCGAGGGCTTCAAGCCGACCGAGGAGCAGCGCAGGCCGTCGCAGAAAAAGGGGCGCGACTGGTGAGGATGCGACGCGCGGTTTTCATTCTTGCAGCGCTGGTTTACGCGCTCGGCTGCGCGGTGCCCGCGATTTTTGCGCAGCTCAATCTCCAGCCTGCCAACGACATCTCGCCAGCCGCGAGCGCGAGCTTTACGCCGGAAATCGCGCAGCTCGGGCGTCCGGCGACGTATCACGTGACAGTGACCGCCTCGCATAAGCCACTGGAGCCGCCTGAACTCGCATCGCCCGCCGGGCTGGAAATGTCGTTTGCCGGCGGGAGCACGAGCACGGCGATCCTGAACGGCACGCTGATGATGACCACGACTTTTGCCTACAATGTCGTGCCGCAGCGCACAGGGCGATTTGCGATGCCTTCATTCGAGATCGTGGTCGGCGGCGGTCGCGTGCGCGTGCCGGGCGCTGTGCTCACCGTGATGCCGCCCGACCCGAACGCCGCACCGTACCAGCCCGTGCGTGCCGAGCTGGAATTGCCGCAGCGCGATTTTTTTACCGGCGAATCCATCAGCGGGCGGCTGCTCGTAATCGAGACGCCGGACGAGTCGCCGCAGTTTGTCTCGCACGTCGCGAAGACGACCGGCGCAGCGGTCGTGAGGCCGTCGCTGCGGACGACGCGCGAGCAGTTCACCATCGGCGGGCAAAAGCACGAGGGGCTCGTGATGCCCGTGCGCATCACGCCGATCCTCGAAGGCGATTTGGAACTGGGAATCCAGATTCTGGTGAGCGTGCAGAAAAACGAGGCGGCCGGGCAGCGCGGATTTGGCAGGGCGCAAAGCACGGTGGACGCGAAGCCCGCGCGCATCCGCGTGCTCGCGCTGCCGCGCACGGGACGGCTGCCGGGATTCACCGGGGCGATCGGAAAATTCACCGTCGCGCAGCCGAAGCTCTCGGCGACAGAGGTCGAGGCGGGCGAACCCGTGACGCTCGCGATCGGCATGGCCGGCGAGGGAAATCTCGAAGGCGTCGCCGCACCGGAGATGAGCGCCGCGGGCGGCTGGCAGATCTACAAGCCGACCAGCGAATTCCTGCCCGACTCCGAGGATCGCAACACCGCGCGAGGCGCGAAAGTTTTCACCTACACGCTCATCCCGAATCGCGCAGGACTGAAGGCCACGCCCGCGATGGCGTTCTGCTATTTCGATCCGGAGAAGCGCGCGTATGTGGACATCACGATCCCGCCCGTGCCGATCAACGTGAAGCCATCGAGCACCGCGCCCGCGCCCGCCGAACCGGAGACGCCGAAGACCGAGACGCCGCGCGCGGAGGAGCCGCCGCGCATCGTTGAGCCCGCGATGACAGGCCTCGCGGAAAAGCCGGGCCGGTGGGTCCGCTCCCCTGCCCCGCCGTTGCGCGAATGGTGGCTGCTCGCCGCGGAGTGCGCAGTGCCCGTGCTGCTGCTCGCGCTGTGGGCGTGGCGTCGCCGCCGCGACTGGCTCGCGGCAAATCCACAGATCATCCGCCGCCGCCGCGCGCACGCCGCCGCACGCCGCGCGCTCTCCCGCGCCCGGGCCGCCGCGCGTTCGGGCGACCGCGGTGAATTTCTCCGCGCCAGCGCAGGCGCGCTGCGTGAGGCGGCATCGCCGCTCGACACCGCACGCGCCGCAAGCCTCACGCGCGAGGATGTGCTGCGACTTCTCAATGGTGACGACGGAGCCTCCGCCGTCGCGCGCAAGGTGCTCGATTCCGCCGATGCAGCGAACTACTCGCCTGCAAACGCGGCAACACTCGAACCGCGCACGTTGCTCCCGGAACTCGAACGCGCCGTCCAAACACTCGCCCGCCGCGCATGAGGACGACGCAACAGACAAGCGCAAGAGGCGCATGGAGTGTCGCAGCCGCGCTCGCATTTTCCCTCGTGCTGTTCGCATCGCAAGGTCGCGCGGCTTCATCGCCGGACGCTCGCTTCAAGAAAGCATCCGAGGCTTACGCCGCGGGCGAATTTGCCGACGCCGTCTATGAGTTGCGCGAGATCGTGAACGAGGGGAATTTTTCTCCTGGCGCGCTGCACAATCTCGGCGATGCCGAGTGGAAAGTCGGACGCCACGGCCACGCGGTGCTCGCCTGGGAGCGCGCGCTGTCGCTCGATCCCTTCAGCAAGAATACGACGGCAAACCTGCGCTTCGCCCGGCAAAACGCCCGCGTGGATGCGCCCCAGCTCACATGGCACGAGCGCTACTCGACTGCGCTGCCGGGCGGATGGTGGATCGCCATCGCATCCGCAGGACTGTGGGGCGGCGTCGCGCTGCTCGCGCTGCCACGCCTGCTCGGTTGGCGTCGCGCGGACTGGCACCAGGGCGTGGCCGCGGCGCTATTTGCAATTTTCCTGCTCTCCGGCCCCGCGCTCTTCGGCACATGGCGGCGCTCGCAGTTCGGCGTGGTGCTGGAAGACGACGTGCCGCTTCGCCTCACGCCGACGCGCGAGGCGGAGACGCTCGTGAAGCTCACCGCCGGCGAGATGGCGCGCATCGAGCGCGAGCGCGGCGAATATCTCTACGTGCGCGCCGACGGCGACCGCGCAGGCTGGGTGCGCAAGGCGGACTTTGGACGCGTGTGGCCGCGGTGAAGCTTCACGGGCACCTGCGGCCAAATGGCCGGGGCAGCCTCACGAAAGCGCGAAGCGCACGGGGATTTCGAGGCGGGCATCCACGGGCTGTCCGTCGCGCTGCGCGGGATCGAAGCGCCATGCGCGCACGGCGCGTTCTGCCGCGATGTCGAGCACGGCGTGGCCCGAGGAACGGCGGAGCGCGATGCTGATCGGACGTCCGCGCGCATCAATCTGCACCGTGAGCACGACCGTGCCGGATATCCGCGCCTTGCGAGCCTCCGATGGAAATGGCGGCGGCGGGCAGAATGCGTAGCGCGCAGGCGTGCCCGTCCGGCCGCTGGCAGAGCCGCCGCCATTCGTCGGACGCGAGCGCACCTTGGCCTGCGCTGAAGCCGCGCCTGCGGTGCTGTCTTTTGCAAACGACGGTAGCGCGGTGATCGAAGGTGCAGTCACCACGCTGGATGAGATCGCCGTCGTCATGGGCGCAAAAGTCTGCGCGATGTTCACGGAGATCGCCGCGGGCAATACCTTCGCGGGCCGCCGCTCCGGTGCCTGCTCCCCCAGTGCGGATAGGTCGCCGGATTCGATCGGATCTGCGGCGACCAGATCGTCCGCAGGATCCACATTGACGATCCACTGCGCCCCGTTCTCCTCGCAGCCGCCGCCCGTGCGCTCGCGCAACGCAGCGCCGCACACGAGGGCGATCACCCCCGTGTGCAGTGCGAGCGATGCAATGAGCGATCCGCGGGCCATGTGGGACGCCGGCTAGTTACGCTGTCCGCTGATGGGGGTGTAGCTCTTCTTCTTCGATTCGCCTGGGCCGAAATCGTAGCCGACGATGAGATAGGCGATCTGCCGCTCGGACTGTTTGTTCGTGCCGAACATGCAGTTCAAATCCACGTGGATGTTCTTCGTCACGCGCCACTGGATGCTCGGCCCAACTGCAAAAATATCCACGGCACTTCCGCGCGCACCTTTCACCGAATCGCGATCGTAGAACGCCTCGACGCCCACGCCGAGCTTGCCATCAATCACCGTGTAGCTGAGCCCTCCGGTCACTTGGAATTCCTGCTCGCGGTCGCCGCCAAGCTCGGCCTCCCAGACGAAATTCAGGCCCCAGTGCCAGCGCGGCGCGAGCTGGTCGCCGAAGAGAAGCTTGAACTCGTACACGTCCGGCCCCCAGTGGTGATCGGCGAATTTATATTCCGCGTAGATGGTCGGATTGCCCCAGATTTTTCCCCACTCCGCGAGCGCATAGCGCAGCTCGACATTGAAGCTGTGAAAATGGAACGCGCCCGTGTTGTCGCCCTCATGGTCGGTGTAAAGGTCGAGCTGCAGCCGGCCCGGGAGACCGATTTCCACCTCCTGCAGCAGGCGATGCCGCAGCGTGCCATCGCGCTTGTGCTTGATGCGCCACCACGACTCGATGCCAAATTCCCAAGGCGCTTTCTGGATATAGACACGCGTGCCGGTGAAGCGCCGCGCACTCGTCCATTCCGGGCGGCCCGTCTCATCCACGGGCTGCTCTTCGAGAATCGAACCGGCCAGCGACGTGACGGTGGGCATGCGCTGCACGCCACTGGATTCGGGCGCGGGCTTCTTCGGTGCTGCAAATGCCTCCGCGCCGAGAGTGAAGATCGCGGCAAATGCGAGGGCCTTGACGATAGTGTTTGGTGTGGTTTTCATTGGAGCGAACGTCCTTAGCGAAAGGCGTGCCAGCTCAAGCCCGATGCGCCGGATTGCCTCTGAAGAAAAGTTTTTGCGACGGAATATGGACGCTTGGTCTGGATATTTTTTGTTCCTCTTTTATTCACAATCTGGTTAATAGTTGTCCACTCATGCCCCTCCGTCACAGCCTCGCCTTTCGCCTCGCGGCGGCGTTTCTCGGCTTTGTGATCGTCGGCTCGCTCGGCGTCGTCGCGTGGCTCGACTACGAGGAGTTGCACGAATCGCAGTCGGCCTTCGCAGCGGTCGCGCGCTCAAATGCGCACTTCATCCGCTCGCAGCACCTGCCGCCCAGCGAACGCACCGCAGCCGCGCTCGGCGAAGTGCTCGGGATAGAGATGTATTTTTTGCACGGGTCGGAAATCACCGGTGCCATCCCCAATCCGAATCCGCGGCTCGCCACCCACGAGGGTGCCGCCGTGCGCGACGCCGCGACGCTCGCGCCCGGCGAAGTGCGCGCACGCGACGGCGGCGAAGCCGTGCGCGTTCCACTCGATGCCGAATGGAGCGTGCTGCTCTTCCGCGCGAAACCCGCCGCGGGAGAATTCTGGAGGCCGCGCACATTTGCCGTGCTCGGCGCATTCTGGCTGCTCTCGCTCGCTCTCGCGTGGGCGCTCGCAAGCGGCATCGTGCGCCCGCTGCGTTCGCTCGCGCAGCGCCTGCCGCGCATCGCGGATGAAGATGCCGGGCCGCTACCCGAGTCCGCGCGCCCCGACGAAATCGGCCAGCTCGCACGCGCCTACCTCGACACGCGCGCCGCACTCGCGGATGAACGCCGCGCCCGCCTTCAGGCCGAACGGCTCGCCACGCTGGGCCGCATGGCCACGGGACTCGCGCACGAGATCAACAACCCCGTCGCCGCGATCAAACTCCACGCACAGCTCCTCGAAGCCGGAACCACGAGCCTCCACACCGCCACATCGCCCGACGACGGCGGAACGGATTCACTCGCCATCATCCTCTCGGAAAACGCAAAGATCGAAGCGCTCGTGAACCAGTGGATGTTCCTCGCGCGCCCTCAGCCACCGCAGACTTCACCCTGCGATCCCGCCGAACTCATCGCCGCCGCGCTCCGCACCCACGCGCCCGCAGCCGCACACGCGCGGGTGCTACTCGTGAATGAAACACAGCCCGGCCACCGCATCGCCGCCGATTCGCGACGGCTCGGACAGGCCGTCGGCAATGTGATCGTGAATGCAATTCAGGCGATGTCCGCAGAGGGCGGCACGCTCACGATCCGCAGCAGCCGAAGCGAAGAGCCGGCAGCTCCCGACGAACCTCCAACGTCCAACGCCCAACCGCTTAAAGTCGCGTGCCGCGACCACGCGTCTTTACGCGAGCCAATGCCCAAAGCCGGTGCTCAGCCGCCGCGGGAGGGCGTCCTGCCTCTCAACTCTCAATTGTCCCCACGAAGACCGTCCGCGGACTTCTCGCGGACTCGAATCTCAACTCTCAACCTGACCTTCACCGACACCGGCCCCGGATTCAGCGCAACAGCACTCGCCCGCCATGCGGAACTTTTCTTCAGCGAGAAGGAAGGCGGCATGGGCATCGGCCTCAGCGTCACCGCCGAGATTCTCCGCGCACACGGCGGCGATCTCCGCGTCGAAAATTCTGCGATAGGCGCAGTCGTCACCTTCATCCTCCCGCTCACGACGGACGAGAATTCTGAAATCTTAAATCCTAAGAGGCTCTTGCAAAACCCTCCGAAATCTCCACCCGCAGAACACGTCATCAGAGAGCGCTGCGATTTTTTGAATCCCTGCGGAGGGGTTTTGCAAGAGCCTCCTAAATCTTAAATGGCATCGGTTCTCATCATCGAAGACGAAGCCGCGCTCGCCACCGCACTCTCGCGCGTGTGTCAGCGCCTCGGCTGGCACGCGGAACTGCGCGCAAGCGGCAACGCCGGACTACGCGCGCTCGCCTCGGGAAATTTTGACCTCGCGATCCTCGACATCGGCCTGCCCGATCTCAGCGGCCTCGAAGTCTTGGAGAAAGCCCGCGCGCGCGCGCCGCAACTCCCAGTCGTCATCATCACCGCGCATGGCAAGCTCGAGAACGCCGTCGCCGCGCGCAAGCTCGGCGCAGCCGCCTACCTCGTGAAGCCGCTCGACCTCCGCGAAATCGAGCGCACGCTCACGCAGATCCTCGCCACGGCTGCCGCGCCCGCGTCCGCCGCCGCGCCCGCATCTTCCGACGCGCAGCTCCTCGGCGACTCGCCCGCAATGCAGCGCGTGTTCCTCGAAATCGCACATGCCTGCACGACTGACGCGCCCGTCCTCCTCTCCGGCCCGACCGGCTCCGGCAAGACACTCGCCGCGCGCAGCATCCACATTCACAGCGCGAGAAAAAATGCGCCCTTCGTCGCGCTCCACTGCGGCGCGCTCCAGGAACAGCTCCTCGAAAGCGAACTCTTCGGCCACGAGCGCGGCGCATTCACCGGCGCCGTCAGCGCGCGGCCCGGCCACATCGAACGCGCGCGCGGCGGCACGCTTTTCCTCGACGAAATCGGCGACATCTCGCCCACCGTGCAGGCGAAGCTGCTCCGCTTCGTCGAGGAGCGCGCCTTCACGCGCGTCGGCGGGCGCGAGGACATCCGAGTCGAGCTGCGCCTCATCACCGCGACAAACAAAAACCTCCGCGACGAAGTAAGAGCCGCCCGCTTCCGCGAAGATCTTTTTTACCGCCTGCACGTCCTAGAAATCGGAATGCCCCCGCTCCGCGAGCGCACCGCCGACCTCGCCGTGCTCGCCGCAAATTTCCTCCGCACCGCCGCGCGCCCGCTCACGCTCGCACCCGCGACCGTCGCACTTCTCGAACGCCACGACTGGCCCGGCAACCTCCGCGAACTTCGCAACGTCCTCGAATACGCCGCCGCAGTCTGCACCGGCCCCGTCATCCTCCCCGCGCATCTCCCGCGCGACATCCACGAGCACGCCGCATCCGCCCCATCGCACGACGCGCGCCTCGCCACCGTCCTCGCCGAATGGCTCGACGCGCGCCTTTTGGAAAAAGCCACCTATCGCGACATGCACGACGCGATCGAGTCCCTCGTCCTGCGCCACCTCCTCACGCGTTTCGACGGCAAGCCCACCCTCCTGGCGCGTGCGACCAAGATGAACCGCGTCACACTGCGAAAAAAATTTACCCGCGAGTGAACCGGCATCTGCAAGCGCGTATTGTGGGCGCAACATTTGGCAAACACGCTCGCTTGGGTTGGAAAATCCAGCCCGCCTGCTCGGATAATTCAGCGTCCGCCGAAACAATCCTGCATCGCAACGAAGATTCCCCTTGCTGTGCGACGCGCGCCCGCCTAGCTTCACGCCACACCAAATCGCGGGGTGGAGCAGCCCGGTAGCTCGTCAGGCTCATAACCTGAAGGTCGTAGGTTCAAATCCTACCCCCGCAACCACTTCCTTTCGGAGGTAGGTTCCATTCTCTCAATGACTTGCAGCACATGCGAGATTTGGTCGGCAATCATCCCAAAAAGGGGTGTGCCTAAAAATCCCCGTGCCGGTGTGCCTAAACCAGGCGGCATATCAACTTTCCCCGTGGAATTTGCGTCCGCCGTTACACCGACACAGATGGCTGCAATTTATCTTCGCAAACAAACTTGGTGGCTCAGGTTCTACGATCCCCGCACGCGCGAACTGGTGCGCGAAAGTCTCGGCACCTCCGATCAGGCCCGGGCGGAACTGCTCCGCCAGAGGGTGGAACTGGAGGCTGCGCTGCGCGAACCCCGTTTCCAAGCCGCACCGCTCCCGGACAATCTCCGCAGGGCGCTGGGATGTGCAGTGGGCGACACCGGCCCCGCGGATCCTGCAAAAACAAAAACCGATCTGCCGGCGGTCTCGGCACCGCCAGCCACGGCCGGCCCCGCATCCCCAGCCGCCCCTGCGCCACGGATCGAATTGGACGACGCTCTCCGGGGCTACTTTGATTTCATCACCACCGACAACGCGCCGCGCCACGTCGAAAACAAACTCTCGATGCTCCGGCGGTTTCTGGGAGGTCTTCGCGCCGAGCAGTTCGCCCAGAATGAGGATCGCGCGGCACGACAGCGCCGCCTGAAAAACCCAGCCGCCGCATTTTTCACCGGCATGTACCTTGATGAACTCACCCCTACGCTCCTGCAGGAGTTCTTTGCTGCGCTTGATGTCTCGCGGAAGACCAAGCGCCATTATCGGGAGTTTTTCCATCACTTCATGGAACACTGCATCAAGTTCGGCCTCCACCGCCCCGAAAACTTTCATTGCCCGAACCCGGTCGCCGCGCTGCCAACCTACTTGAGCCGCAACCAGAGAATCGTGTTTTTGGATCAGGAGCAGATTGATGAGGAACTCCGGTTGCTGGAGCCGCATCCCGCCATACGCATCGCGGTGGCAATCATGATTCACGCAGGGTTGCGCCGCGCCGAAGCGCTCTGGCTGACGCGGGACGCGCTCTCACCGGACCTGTCGGTCCTGTCCGTTGTCAACCGGGTCGATCACGATTCGGATCTGGAAAGCTCGCTCAAGACCGGTGAACGCGTTGTAAGCATCCTTCCCGCCCTCAAGGTCATCCTTCAGCCCTATCTCTCCAGCCTTCACGGACGCTGGCTCATCCCTTCATCGACCGGCAAGCGGTGGCACGGCGATGCCTTCGGCAAACGGCTGCGCGCCATCAACGACAAGGCCGGGAAGACGTGGACCTGCCTGCATTACCGCCACACGTATGCCACCCGGCGTGCCGCTGAAGGCTGGCCTCTCTTCCGAATCGCCAAGGAAATGGGCAACAGTACCGCCGTGGTCGAGCAGTACTACGCCGCGTATCTTCGCCCGCCGACAAATCCTGTGCCGCAGGGCTGATTCGCGCCATCCCCTCCATCCTCAGCGCGGCGAGAGTAGCCGTTGCAGTGCCCTTAGCTGGGTTGGTGACGGTCCCCCGGTGGATTGTTTGGCAGGTTCGCAAAGCGTCAGCGCTTCCGTGATCAGTTTTTTCCAACCGCCATCCGGCTCTGCGTCAACCATGTTTGCGATTGCGACCTGCCACACCGAGCTGCCAAACTGATGAGCAAGTCCAAAGAATTTTCTGCAGCCGTTTTCTAAACTCCTGTCCGGAGAGTTGAGCAGGTCGCAGATCGCATCCACCGAATCCTTGAAAGCCGTCGTGTCATCGGTGCCCGCTTCCGTTGGAACATGACCGCGGAAATCTTCTGTCTCATCGGCGACTTCGTCCCCAGAGATTTCAGCATCGGCATGCATGCCACCTCTTGTCTGATTAGACGCGCATCCTTTCTCCGGAGACATGGTTGCGCGCAATTGCATATCCTCACTATTCAGCTCCTCCAGCCTACCGGTTATCCTTGCGCCCAAAAGCGCACGCCACCGATTCATTACGGAGGTCACTGTCTCTACCGCCAGCGCGACTGGCGGCAGACCTCGGAGGACGCAGCGCTGCATGTTTTCTATGAGCCTTCGCATTGCGAATCTCGTATTTCTACCAATGCTCTCGGTCAGGATCTGGCCACCAAGCGATGCCGCCTCATCCTGGTACCGATCGAATGCCATTTTTTGTTTATCGTGGATCAAGACCCTCCACTTGCCCAGTATCGGCCTGCTTCCCGACCAGTACTCCTCCAAAATAATCTGTTGGCATTTATGCGCCCAAGCCTCCGCGTCCGCCCTAAACCGCTTCCAGGTTGCGCTGTCGAGGTTTCGGATGATGTAATCGGCATCGAGTTCCTTGAGAATGTTTGCCAAATCGCGATTAGCATCCGGCGCTTTTGTCTCACGGCGCCGCATCAATTCCTCCAACAGCATTGAATTGAACACTTTTAGCGTGTTTCTGACAAGCGAATCCGGCGCCGGGGCACTTCCATCTTTCGAAGATTGATCCACCGTTAACTTCTGCTCTTTAGTCGTGCCCCCAAGAATCGTCTCCAACGCCGGGCTCTGCAGCGCAATATTTTTGTACGCGTCAGGAGAAGACATAGATTTCAGAGAATCGCTCCGGATTTCAGGATCGCTCAACGCTTGTCTAATCCAGTCCGGGATAACTTTTTTCATTAGCAACTCCTGAAGTTCATTTTCGGTTACAGGCGACCGGCGCCCTTGTTTGGATTCATCTTCCATCAACGCGCAGAGTGCCGCCGCTCTGTCGTGGCCCTCCAAGTCCAGCAACCTATCGACAGAGGGAGGCATCTTGTCATACCAATCTTGTTCAAGAACCGCTTCCGCCCTGAATTTGAGGAACAAGTCAAATTCCGCACCTATGTCCCCGCCCTCCGGTTTGCTCAGCAAAGACTGCCAGGATTCAAGATCAGCAAGCTGCTCCCAATACGAACTATCCTCAACATTCCGCCGGATGCTGGGTAGGATATAAGGAGCATGGAGGACGAGCGCAGCCTCGCCTTGAATCTCCGTTACCGACTTCGAAAGGCTCGCACCCTCAGTTGTCATTGCCGCTAGAGCAATGAGGTTCTCAAGTGCTATTTCTGGTTCCGCGGCAAGGAAGTGCCGCGGGAGAAGCACGGCCCCCAGGCCCTTGCCGACGCCCTTTGAACTCTTTCCAATGAGGAAATCCGCAGGAACTGTAATGGATGCTCGGGTTCCACCGCTTCCTGGTGGGCGGGCATCGTAGATGAATCGTTTGGTTTCCTTACTGCTTCTCAAGCGCTGCCTAAGCTGGTTTAAAAACTTTTTCTCGGGGCATTTCATTTCCACCCATTCTTGATATTCCATACCAGGCATCGGGGTAACCATTACTTTCGAGAATCCTGGGACTCTTGATGCCACCACCTTTACCCGTGTGGTCAAAGGAATCGTGCGGAATGCCACCTCGTTCAGATAAGGAATTTTCGACCAAAGACAGCTTTTCATGCTGATCAGAATGCCCTGAACTGTGATATAGTCCTGCAACGCGATGTGGATTTTCAGACAAGCCCTCACCTTCTGCTCGTCTGCCTGCCAGAGCCAGGGGGTCTTGCTTTTGGAGTAAGTTCCTTCCCGAACTTGCGAGGACAAGAAAGGAGTCAGCGGTAGAAAGCCGGCAGAACTCTTCTTCAGCCGCCGGTGGTGCAATGCCGCTTCGAGGTGTCTTAACAGGCCTAGCGTCGTGTGCACGGGGATTCGTTTTACCTCGTGATCCGACAGACCCTTGGTGATACTTTTGATTTGCACTTGGCAAATATTCTTAGGTCCACTGAACAGCACTAGATGGCGAAATCGCTCTCCAAATCTTTCCTTGAGGGGTCGAGCTGTTGGGATTGGTAAGAGTTTGTCTTGTTCACGCGAAAGCCGAGAGAGGTATCCATTCAATCGCTGAAACAATTCCTGAAGAAGCGTGTCTTGCATTGAAACGCGTGTCCAAAAAACCTCGGTCGCCGCCGCATCGCGAATCTCGGTCTGCAGCTGCCTAATTGCTTTAAGCGAAAATTCCTCCCGGCGTTCCAGAAGCTTTGAATCCCCGGTCGCGGCGCCATAGTCGACAAGAGTGCCTTCCCGAACTGAGATGGTCGCGATTTGGACAGTTCGGCTGAGGATGATGGTGGAAACCTCAAAAATGGGTTCATCCTCGATCGGAATCGCCTCCACCCACTGATCAAAATGCTCGTACCCCGGACGCCCCGGGCTTGGGCGTATTCCGTTCGGCTTCTGCCTTGCTTTTGTGCCGCCGTGGATGAGCCGCTCGAGAAACCGCGCTACAGTCAGTTTTGCGGCGCTCTTGCGGATCTTGCTGACCGCCGCTGTGGTGAGTTTTTCCCGCCTGGCAATGCTCGCCCCCGTTTCCCCTTTGCACAACGTCATCACAATTCGAATCTGACGCAGTTGCTTCTTTGACAGCGTCTTAGGACGCTCCCCGAGAACTTTTTGCATTCTGTGCAAGTCCTCGGTGCTGTGGGGTAGCGCAACTGGCGTTCGCATGGGTTTCAGCAGCATCCTCCATATCAACTTTTCACGCCAGAATATTCCGCTGCCGTTCAGGAGAGCATGAACGAGACAAGAAGCGAAAAACTCTGGACAGCAACAACAATCGGGCTGCGGTGGGAATATCACCCTTCCAGCGTAATCCGAGTAATGCGGCGGTTCGGTTTCACCGGCGTCAAGTTCGGCACAGCGAGACAGGCTGCGCGCCGGTACGCTGACCGGGACGTCATGACAGTCGAGAAGTTGGCAGGCCTACGGAGCAGTGCCAGCTGCAACGAATAGCAACAAGGGGCGATAGCTAATCCAAAACAACAATAAAAATGACAAACAATAGTGCAACCATGCAAAAATTCGGACGCAAGCACGACAAATATCTATTGAGTGAGGCTCCCACCTCGTCTCAAACACAACCGCAAAGCAAAAGCTCCAATGAAGGCGCTGAACTGCCAGGTCCTGTATCCGCCGCTGATTCTAATGCGCCGGCAGGTGCCGCTCAAGAGTCGGACATGACCAGACTCTACAAGAGCTGGCAGCGCTGCGGCCCTACAGACCGCCGACTGTTCCTGGCAGACATCTGCGCCGGGAGCCCGAACCTTTGGAAGGCGGTAGATCGGGACGCAGGAGGGAGGTGCAGATGAACCTCCTGAATCCATCTTTTTTTCTCGGCCCGTACGCCGGCGTCATCCACCCACTCAAATCCACGCCGACGCTGATGATCCCACGCTCGGAGGTGGACCGTCTTCTCGCCAACACCGGCAAATACACCGGCAAAATTGCGAAGGCCGATGAAACCGAGTGAAGCGTCACCGAAACCGACTCTCCTATGCCAAACAACAAACCATCACAAGCGACCGTAACCAACAATCCAAAACCACAACACTTGAGCAACATCACAAAATACAACGGTATCACCTCCCCGCCTCTCAGCCGCAATCATCCAGACATACCATTCCGGCGCAACAAATGGCGGCGGATGGACGTCCCTCACGAGGACAACGCCGCCGCCGACGTGCTCGCAGTGCTGACGAGCGTGTGCCGTGCAGAGCATCAAACCAAATCGAATCCCAACATGAACTAAAAATGAAACCAACCAAAAAATCCCACACTCCAAGATCGAAAGCGACCCGACGCACCATGAAAAAACCAGTCAAAACAATTGCACCGCCTCTTCGCAAGAGCACGTCGATAATCAGAAACGACGAAAATGATGAACATGTCGTTGCCCGCAAGGCGTGGCACGCGGAGATTTGCAATTATAACATTCCGGCCGCCGACATCTTGTCGATTCTCATCGATCTCTATGATGAGATCCCGGGCTCGGTAACCGACGGCGAGATCTACATGGACGATGCTTATTTTGATTACAATCTTTGGAACGATCCGGACGGAGAACACGGATACGGTGCAATTCTCAAATATCTTGAGTCGCTCGGCCTTATTTCTTTCCGGCGGTGCTATGACACCAAATTCCAACACGCCGCCAGCGGCCGCATGTATTACATTCGCCTTGAGGTCAGCGAAATCGAGCAATGGCTCGAAGAGGACGGTTGGGAGCTCCCAGCACAAACCCTGTAAAGCCCAGGAACAGCCGAAATCCACCCACTCAAATCCACGCCGACGCTGATGATCCCGCGGTCCGAGGTGGAGCGCCTGGTCGCGGACACTGCCGTCTATGACGGACGGACTCCCGAACAGCCCTCTCACGGCGCCTCAAACGACGAAGACCAAGACCCAACACCGGAGGCAGCGTGCTCAGGCAGGCGTCCACGGGATTCGCAATTTCAGAACCCAAAACACAAACACAAATAACCAAAAAAAACACAAGCCCCATCAACCGGGGTCGAACGGGGCTCATGCTGCTTACGAGGCGGCGGACAGTTTCGCTCAAAACGGGATGGTGGGCAACACAAATATGACCACACACGCAGCCATCAATACCGCCATCGCCGGGCGGCCGGAGGAATTCCTCCACAAACTATCAGGCGAAACACCGCACCGCACCGGGGAGAATTCCTGGAGCGTAGAATATCCCAGCCCGCACGCCATTCAGTTGACCGACGGGACCCTTGTCATCCGCGATTGCGCCACCGGCAAAATCATCGACCCCGTCAGCCTATGGGCTCGCGTCCATCAGTGCGACAACCATGCCGCGATGAAGGCTGTCGCGGCCTGGGCCGGAGTCAACGATGCCGTCACATCGGGGCCTTCACCGACCTGTGCGCAAACGGAAGGACAGTTCGTCGAGTCCGCCGGGCGCGTCCTTACACCACTGGAGGCGATGATGCACGACGATAACCTGATGGACTACGGCGATTACCTGAATCGCCAACCTTGGGATAACGACTCAGCAAATCACAACAAGGCTTACTGCGCAATGCTGTTCGCAAGCTCTCGCGGGATTAGCAAAAATTACGCGACGAAGGAAATCGCAAAGCACATCCGCGCTATCGGGGGCACACCCGATTTTCGCGATCTCGCGGAACAGTGGAAGCGCGCCTGTTCGTACGTGGGCAAGGCTGCTACTAACGGGCTTCAGGTCACGCCAAAGGAGCCATCGCTGACATTCTCGCCGGACGCGCTCAACTACTTCGCCCTTCATGCGAATGTCCATGACCCGTTTGACTACGTGCGGCGGAAGTCAACAGTGCGGCCCTCATCGGTGTCGCACTCGAAGTTCCTCGATACGGTCTATCGTCCCGGAGAGAAGATCATCATCTTCAACAAGATCATGAGCCAGGGGCAGGCCATTTACACGGTGGGACAGTCATTGCCGAATTCCATACCCCCCGCTGGTCCAGATGGAATCTGGTTTCTCGTGCAACCCGTAGATGGCGCATACCACATCGACCCTGACTCGGGCAAGAAAACCCGTCGCAGTATGAGCGCGGTCACTCGCTTGCCTTATCTCGTCCTCGAATCCGACAGGGCCGACCTCAACCATTGGATGCGCCTCCTGATCCAACTGCCGCTTGCCATCGTGGCCATCTACCACAGCGCCGGTCGTTCCATTCATGCGCTGGTCCGCGTCGATGCCGCCGACAAACAGGATTGGGATTCCATGAAGCGTTCAATCGCGAAGGTTTTGGTGCCACTCGGTGCCGATCCCGGTGCCCTCTCGGCTGTGAGGTTGAGCAGACTGCCTGGATGCTGGCGCGGCGCATATCTGCAGGAACTCCTCTATCTGAACCCAAACGCGGACGGCACTCCGATCTACAGCGCCGATCAATCCCAAACTCACCAATAGATGTCTTCCTCTATGAAAACGCAGATCGAAAATCGTGACAGTTTTGTTGCGCAGTCCGGTGGCACACCTCCTCCCAGCCCTCAAGCAGCGGGACCGGCACGTCCGCCGAGACGCCCACCTCCACCCCCACCCATGGACGATGACGCGCAGATGCCTCCAAACAGTCCGCATAGTGAACCGCAACCGGGCAGTCCTGAATGCAGTGTTCCGCAGGGGGGCAGTTCCGGAATTCCCAGCACTCCGCCGACAGATCCACCCCCTACTTCGTTTAATTCGTTAAATTCGTCGTCCACAGCAGCCCGCGAAAATAATTGGCCTGCACCACTTGGACCGGCAGCCTTCCACGGGTTGGCCGGCGAAATCGTGCGCCTGATCGAACCCCATACGGAAGCCGACTCTGTTGCCCTGCTCCTGCAGTTGCTGACCGCCTTCGGCAACATCATAGGGCGGGGGGCTTACACGCTGGCCGACGGCGCTCGTCATCACATGAATATGTTCGGTGTGCTTGCGGGGGAGACGAGCAAGGGACGCAAGGGCACGAGTTGGCAACAGATTGCTCGGCTTTTCAAAAAAGTTGACGCAGTGTGGGTGAAGACGTGCGTCACCTCGGGTCTGTCCAGCGGCGAAGGATTGATTCATAATGTTCGTGATCCCGTTATTGGTCCCAAGGAAGGCAAGAAGAACCGCCCCTCGGGGGCTGACGGTGAGATGGTGATCAAAGATCCGGGGGTTGCAGACAAGCGCCTCTATATTCTTGAGGGTGAATTCGCCAATGTGTTGAAGGTGATGGCACGCGAAGGGAACACTCTTTCGCCCGTCATCCGGCAGGCGTGGGACGGGGAAGTCCTGCGAAACCTGACGAAGAACAGCCCGGGGTGCGCGACTGACGCACACATCTCAATCAGCGGCCACATCACCCGCGACGAGGTTCTGCGCCTTTTGAAACAAACGGAGGCTGCCAACGGCTTCGCAAACCGCTACCTGTGGGCTGCGGTGAAAAGGAGCAAGTGCCTGCCCGAAGGCGGGAACATTGAGTCGGTAAATTTCAACTCGATCGTCACCCGTCTGCACAAGGTGATCCAATTCGCGCGCTCGGCTGGCGAGATTAAGCGTGCAGAGCCCACACGCGAGTTGTGGCGGCTGGTCTACCCATCGCTCTCAGAAGGCAAGCCGGGGATGTTTGGAGCGGTAACTGCTCGCGCTGAGGCGCACGTCATGCGTCTGAGCGCCATTTACGCTCTCCTCGATGGCTCCAACCTCATCCAACCTGAGCATCATTGCGCCGCCATGGACCTGTGGCGGTATTGCGAACAGTCGGCCCACTGGATCTTTGGCACGAGCACCGGGGATAAGAACGCGGACAAGATTCTGGCCGCGTTAAAAAACGCTCCTCCTGGTCTTGCGCTAACCGAAATCTCAGAGCTTGTTTTCAAACGAAACCTTCCCGCTCATGATTTGCACGAGGCGCTGGCCAAACTGCGCCAGTCCGGGCTTGCCCAAGCCGTGAAGGAGAAAACCGAGGGAGCAAATTTAGCACGCTGGCACGCTACCAAACTGTAACGAATTTGACGAATTTGACGAAATAAGGTCAGGTAACCCGTGTATCTGGCAATCACCGCTTTACGAATTTAACGAATTTGACGAAACAAGGCGCTCATAGCACTGCGCAAGCCTTACCGAGCATCGTGACTGAAAATGTGAAGCCGGCACTTGCATGCAAACCATTTGAATTATGCCCGCATGGTGATTGCAAATACCTGGGTCCGCAGCGACGCCTGAGCCACCACGGGAACAGCCTACTTTATGATATAGCCACGACCGCCGCGTTTTTGTATAAAGACAGAGCCTTGATGCGCAAGCCCGCAGACTTAGCTCCGGATCCAAAAAGCAATACTGACGCGAGGCAGGCAACTCAAAGTCAAATCATCCAAACATGAACACCCCACACCCGCTTCTCCCCCCCGAATGGAATCCCCTCGCCGAAGACATGGCGCAACTCTCCGGCATCAATCTGGACACGGTCGCATTGTTGATGCTCCTGGGCTATGATGTGGCATCGGGCAATACCATCCAGGTGCGCACGACCGAATGGCGCGATTTGGGGCCGTCATTCAATCTCGCATTGACCTCTCCCGGAGCGCCAACGCCGCGCGGGGCTTTGATGCAATTTCTTGGGCCAGTCCCCGACCTGGTGAAGCTCTCCTCCGACCAGTTGAAGGACGCCGGGCTCGGAATGGTGGCTCTGAAGGCATCGTTGGATCAACTGCGGGAAGAGTTGCGCGAGGCCGCCGGGATCCTTGCGAAGGCGGAGGCGGAACTTGACGATGCAAAGAAAGATGAGGCTCGTATGGCGGGCCCGATCGGCGCCTACCACCGCACCCGTTTCTCTTCGGAATCCTCGGGATCGATTCAGCCGCGAGTCACGGCGGCCAAGAAGCGGCATGACGAAATCGAAGGCAAATACGACTTTCTGATTTTCAAATTGCGGTCCGGGATTCTCGCCGATGAGCCCGACTGGCGCGAACTGCCGAAGGCCGCGGAAAACAGCCTTGATGAAAGTGTGCTGGCGATGTGCTTCGCAAAGGGGCCGGCCGACATTCTCACCTTGAGCGCGAAGCATCGGACCGCTTGCAGCGAGACATTGAACCGGCATCGCATCGACACCCGTTCGGTGACGGCCGTTACCTGCGGCCCTGAGTCGGCGTACGCCGGCGTGCTGTCGCAAAAACCAATTCGGCAAAGCGGCATCCTCGCCGGGTTCCTGTTTCTTGATGTCGCCCATGAAGCGCCCGACTACTCCAGCGAATTGAAGGAAACCGCGGCGCTCGCCAAATGGCACGGGCTGATTGACGAGCGGTGGCTCCGGCGCATTGCATGGCAAAACCGCAGATGCGATTTGTACCGGCCCGATGCGAAGGGCATCGCGACGCTTGTCGAGTTTCGGAAATGGGTCGAGCGGGAGCAGGGGTATTCGCCCGACATCGCATCGCATCTTTCATTTCTCGCCGACATGCCCCTGCGGCTTGCGCTCACGCGTGCGTCAATGGGCAACGCCAGCGGGGACTTGATTATTCCTCACGAGCAGGTCGAGCAGGCCGTTGAATTCATGCGCAGGATTGGGCGCCGGCATCGCGAAATCCTCGATCGGATCACCATCGAGCAACCCGAGGAGGAAGTCATCGAGCAGCAGCTCGGGCGGGTCCTCGCGAAGATTGAACGCCGAGGGCCGGTGACAAAACGCGGACTGGCCCGGTGTTTTCATGATCAAGACTATGGCAGCCTCGAACCCCTTATAGACCTCGGGGTTAGCAGGGGCAAAATCCGCAAGGATGGGAACCTTTTCAGCGTTCCTTGTGTCAGCGTCAGCGCGTCAGCGTGATGCCTTTTCAAAAACCGATACAAATGAGCACACCAAAACATGACAAAATTGTGAGCCCGGCTGCGACAGAAACCGTGGACCACCTGCGCAGGATGCGTCGCGTAGTGTGCCTGAATGCGAAGGCTCCTTGGAAGCGGCGCTTCAATACCCGACTCCCGATGATTCTGATGGTCCACCAAGGCTGCGCGATCGTGAGGCGCGACGGCCAAAACCACGTTGCCCCCATGGGCAACATCGTGCTGCTGACGCCGGGCAGTTTCGAGGTGACCGCAGTGCCGCTGAATGCACACGGGGATATCCGTGTGTCCTATGCGAAGTTTCCGCTGTCTGCACTCCCGCGGAACTTCACCGACGGGGCATCCATCGAGAGAATTGTCCTGGATGCGAGGGTGGAGCGCGAACGCGGAGTCTTCGTGGTTGGCGATCTGGCCCGGAAGGTGGTCCATGATTGGCAATTCATGGATGGCCGGCTGACGCTCATGCAATCCGTGGCGGACACGTTGCTGCACTCTTACAGCCCGGCGGTATTTTCCTTCCTGCGCATCATTTTTTTCGAGAAGCGGTGGGCGTTTCTCAAGATGATGGATTTGCACGCGATGCGACCATTTCCCGTTGAGCATCTCGCGTCCCGCTACCGCGCCGGGCGCGCCAGCTTTTTTCGCGATTGTCTCACCTACACGGGCCACACGCCCGCGGATTGGATCTTGCGCCGCAAGATGGATCTCGCCGGTGCGTGGCTGCGCGCTGCCAAGAAGAGCGTGCATGAAGTTGCCGCACTCCTTCATTACGAGGACGTCCGGCGTTTCCGGAGAGCCTACCGGAAACATTATGGCCGGTATCCCGAGGAACTGCTCACGATTTTTCCGACCTCGTTTTCCTTGGGGGATGAGTTTTTCTGCCTGCGCCCGTTCTGGTGGCCGGCCCCTCTGCGGCTGCTTGGCGAGCCTCCCCTGCGAAGCTGGCTTTACCCGGCATCTGACGGGCACCCCGATGAGCCTCCAGTGCCCGTCGAGGCGCCTGGTGAACCCGTGGAGGCTCCTAGCGGGCCATGTGAGGAAGCACCGCCGGACGCCATTTCCGAATTACCGCCCGCTGATGTGGGGGAGAAGGATTCCGGGCGCAAATCCATGGAGGAACGCTTTTGCAATGGCGAGCTGATTCCGATCACGGAGATCATTGAATTTCCCACCGGCCTGCCCGAGCTGCTGAAGGCCGCATGAACACCCACCACCCGCACACGACGCCACCATCTGCATTTAATCCTAACCAAAACCACAACACCCAACCCAAATGATTACATTCGACCCCAAACAGATACCTTACCTGAGAGCCATGTTCGGCAAATATGCCCCGGCCAATGACCTCCCGAAGAAATTGGTTCCGCCCCAGGGGGGCCTGGAGGCCGAAAAGGCGCGGCAACGAAAGGCGTATCCTGTAATCGAATTCATGCGTTTCAAGGACGGGGTGTCCTTTGCTGGATCCCCGTTAGTCGCTCAGGCTTCCGCGAAGGAGACGGATGGAATTAGCGATGCCGGCCGCAAGAGGCTTTCGGAGGCGATGAAAGCGAGATGGGCGGCGGCGAAAGCCGGCAAAGGCCCGGTGCCTAATGCGAAGAAAAAGTAACAGGCTGAATTCGGCTTTCGCTCAACGGCGTCCTTAGCCCTGCCAGCCAACCGTAGCCTGCTACTTCATCCAAAATGACCACGTTACCTACCCTATCGCAATTGCAACGCGGCCTCGCAATTTCTGAAAAGATTGCAGCCCTCAAAACCGAACTGGCCGCCATCTTCAACGGTTCAGTGCCGACGAAAACGCCACCATCGGCAAAGGTAGCGGCACCACCCGTGAAGGCCATGAAAGGCGGCATGTCACCAGAAGGGCGTGCTTGTGTTTCCAAACCGACCGTTGAGTTACGCACCGCCAAAGGTGCCAACGCCCGGAATTCAATAAGGCCGCGCAGGACTTTTTCGAAATGAAGACGACTGGCATCGAAGTTGTTGTTCCGTTTTTCAAGGACGCGCCGGTGCGACGCCTAAAAGCGGCATGAAGTATTCAAACACAAAAATGTGCCCGCCTTGCACAACCGACGCCCCGTGGTTCGACACGGCCGTTCATGGCGTCAAAAAGAAGCGCGGTTCAGCCCCGGTTGAATTGGACGGAGAACCGTTGATTACAGCGATCACGAAATTCTTTGTGCGGGAATTCCCCGACGTTGATGAGGACAGGATCAAGGAAATGCTGAGCAAGAAAAGCGCTGGCCGAAGTCCGGACGACCTCTTCGCACTGCGCGATTTGCCGGTCAGGAAGTTGGCCTCGGCATTTTACAGCAATGCCATGGTGGGGACGCAGGCCAAAGAAGTGGCGGAAAGATATCTGCGCATGTTCGATCTTCATTTCGCGCGCTACGAAAATGGCAGGCCCGGCAAGCGTGGGCGCGAACATGCCGGGCCGTTTAAGGCTCTTAATATCAGCCATAGGCCGCAGATCGAGGAGGCGGCTCAATATGCGGGATTAATTCACGACGCTGCGTGCATGACTGAGCTTGGTGGCATCATTCGCGAGGAAAAGCCCTGGCTCACGGAGAGCGCGCGAATCATTCGTCTCCCGGAATTTGGTCAAAAGCTGAAGGGACAAATTTTATGCGAGATTTTTCAGGCCGGGATCATTGATGTCGTCAACACCCCCCTGGCGAAACGCCACGTGTTCGTATGGCCGACGGAGTCCCCGGGGCACGTTGGGAAATTGTGGCGGTGGATGCTCAAACGGAATCTGGAATGGCCGGACAATCTGATCTCGTTGACGACCGAGAGTAATTATCGGGCTGACTTCCGTGCTTTGCTCTCCGGGCAGGTATGCGATCCTTTCACGGGGCAAATGAAGATCCCGCTGCCATATTGGGCTCCATTCACGGCCGTGATCGGCGGACGGCACATGGAAGAGCTGCTTATGCGACCTCACCGCATTTCATGGTGCATTGTCGAAGATTGGACGGCCGGTGTAGATTTTACGTGGATTGAAGCCTTGCATGAACGATGCGGGAAATCCGGAACGGCGTTGTTCGTAAACGGTCTCGGACGATCTCCGGTGTTTGAAGGAAAACCCTTGGTGTTCAAGGACGGGAGCGGCGCAGACTGGAACGAATGGCCCGCCCCGTTGCGAATCAGGGAAACCCCCGCGCGGTTCATGATTGCTCGCAGGGCGGAACCTGAACCTGAACCAATGAAGAGGATCAATGAAGGGGTGATGAGATTGGAGTGGAATGCATTTCCTTCAAGCCTCCATGGTTCGCTCACAAGTTGAACGTGAACCCGTGACGTGCGGCTGCTGAGCGCGCTCGTCGAAAAATTGAAGTCGAAAATTGCG
>Ga0209596_1000630_pt1 | contig 32494 bp, 48 predicted proteins | sample M_130807_MF_Meta_FD_187314 | JGI IMG/M metagenome (GOLD analysis project Ga0209596, IMG submission 187314) | Freshwater microbial communities from Lake Montjoie, Canada to study carbon cycling - M_130807_MF_MetaG (SPAdes) (version 2) | ecosystem: Environmental > Aquatic > Freshwater > Lake... | reverse complement strand
GTCCAACTGAACGAACGTGAACTCTTTAGCCTGCCCAGGATCACGGCTGAACCCGTCACCCAGCGGCCCCGCGGTGAACAGATATTTGCCATCCCACTCTTTGCCGTTGATCTTCACCCTGGCATCGACATGGCGCAAGATTTTGTATTCCCATGTTGTGAACTCTGCCCCGTAGCAGTCCCACTTTTGCGCGTCTGCCGGTTCCCATTGCGCAATGTTGTCTTTGCGAAACGCGAGCGCGTGTATGGGAATGTCGCGGTATATTGCACCATTCTCGAGCAACACATTCGCGCCCCACATTTCACCGTACTTGCTTATTAGGCCAAACCAGCGGCATGGAACCAGTTTGCCACCTTTGTGAGAGATAAAACTATCCTCGACAAACATATCAATGTGAAATGGTAGTTCACCGTATTGAATGTATCGATCAGACATGGGCAATCGCCTCACTATAAGCAAAATACTCAGCAACAGTCGGCACGTTTGGTTTGCTCAGGTTCTCCCAATTAGAAATGGTTTGTTGACTAACGCCCGTTATTTCAGAGGCCTGATCCTGCGATAACCCGAAATCCATGCGGTCCCGTTTCAACGCAATTTTGAGCGTATGGGTGTGCGATTGGATAGCTTTCCTGTATTTAAGAACCGACTTTTTTGACATGACACCCCTTGCAGATTGTACAAAAGAAATGGTAGTTTATACCCACGCCAATCATGGCGCAAGGGAGAGTAATATGGCCTATCCTGTTAAGATACTAACAGCTATCCACAACGTGATGACGAAAGTTGGCTACGTCCAAAAGAAGGGCGTGAACGATTTTCACAAATACAAATTCGCTGGCGAGGCAAATCTGCTTGAAGTGCTGCGGCCTGCCTTGGTCGAGGAGGGCTTGATCCTTATTCCAAACCAGACCGAGGTGTCGCAGCCCGACATTCACGGCAATACGCTGGTCAAGATTGAGTACACTGTCGCGCACAAAGACGGCGATGTCTGGCCCGAGAAGGTTGTCGTGTTTGGCAGTGGCAACGACAAGAACAGCAAGGGTGGTGTTGGTGACAAGGGCTTGTATAAAGCCGTGACCGGCGCGAACAAATACTTCCTGTTCAAGCTTTTCCAGATCGAAACCGGGAATGATCCAGAAGAGGCGTCTGCACATGATAAGGCAGACAAATCACCGGCTGGCATTTCGGCTGTCAAAAAGCAGTTGGTCGATGTCCGCGCCGAGATTGCTGCTTGTGAGGATGAGGACACACTCCGCGCTTATCTGAACACGCCCGACTGCATCAGCATGGTGCTGAAGATTTGTGCGGACTTTCCGCAAGAGTGGACGGGGCCAGAGGAGCATTCTGGTTTGCGCGGCACGATAGAGTTCGCAGGCAAGCGTTTAGGCTGCGAACAATACACACAATCGTATCTCATCGCTGGTGAGAAAAAAGCAAAGGGGCAACGCTAATGGCATCCGTTAATAAGGTCATTTTGGTTGGCAACTTGGGCAAAGACCCCGAGGTGCGGACTATGCAGAACGGCAAGAAGGTCGCGAACTTAGTGCTGGCAACGTCTGAGAGTTGGAAAGACAAAGAGAGCGGTGATCGCAAGGAAAAGACCGAGTGGCATCGCATTGTAATTTGGGGCCAGCTTGTCGAGATCACAGACAAGTATCTCAAAAAGGGGTCCAAGGTATACGTCCAAGGATCGCTCCAGACGCGCAAGTGGCAGAACAAGGACGGCCAGGACCAATACACGACAGAAGTCGTTCTACAGGGCTTTGGTGCTGAATTGGTGATGCTCGACGGCAAGGGTGAGCGCGAGGACAGGCCGGTGGCTGATAGTGGTCGTGCGACTGCTGCCATGCCCGACGACGACATCCCTTTTTAGATGAAACTCATCCTGCAAAAGCGTGGCAATCGGTTGATGGCGTTAGACGCGCCGTCAATCGACGCCATTGCCAAAATCAAAGAGGGAGCGTGGGTGACATGCGAAGTCAAAACCTCACGCTCCATAGCAGCCCTGCGAATGTATTTTGCGCTGCTTAAAATTGTCCACGACACCATGCCCGAGGGTGAGCAATTTCTAACGGTGGATGATTTACATGAGGCGGTCAAAGTCTATGCAGGAATTGGCCGAGAGATAAAGATGGGCAACAAAACCATCTGGATACCGGGATCAATCTCGTTTGACAAAATGCGCGACACCGAAAAGTGGAATGCGTTTTTCGACAAGATTATCGGGCTGGTGATCGAGCGTTGGCTGCCAAATCAAACAAATGCAGGATTACGCGCAGAGGTCTGCGACATGATTGGAATATCGGATGTCGGCTAATCCGAAAGTCAATTATGTCAGGGACGCAGCATATCGCGTGTGGTTGCGTTCGCAGCCGTGCATCATCGAAGGTGTGCGGGGTGATACCGTTGAAGGCATTCATGTCGGGACTGCGGGAAAGGGGATCAAAACACACGACAGCGAAATGCTGCCAATGTTCCACCATCATCACGCGGCGGCACATGCAAAGGGAGAGGTCGAATATATAATCAGTCGGCTCGATACGAGAACCAAACGCCTCATGCTCCGCGCATACGCTCGAGAGCAATATCAACTTTATCTGAAAGACAAAAAATGAAATCGCTAGAACTCAACATCCGAGTGAACATCACATTCAATGATCGAAGCGTCGAGGAAACATTCAAGACGCTGACAACACAGCAGCAGCTTCAGAAAGAAGTGCTGGATATTGTCGGCAAATATGAAGTTGCAAACGTGCTTGCTACGAGTAAAATGACGCGTGTGACCACCCCCTCAACTTGATTGACCAGCACTCTCCCAAGATGATTTAAAAAACGCTGGTCTGGCCCCAGGAATAATCACCCTGGGGCCGTCTTTTTGCCCGAAACAGAGTGAAAAATCAGCCCTCGCGCTCCAGTTGATTTCCAGAAATGCCCCAAAAATGGCTCTATTCTGCTGGTTTCAGCTATGTGGATTATTCGCTTGCGCCACCATTATAATTGTGATCTAAGGATGGGGCGGGGCGGTCCCGCGAAAATGGGAGAGACAAGATGGCAACACAAAATAAAGTCGTCCAAGGCATCATCATTACCGACAGCGAGTACGCAGTTTTGCAATCGCTCTACAACAACCATTATGGCGACCACGGCTCATGCACATGGGCTTGGGCCGTTAATCACAGCGAAAAGCCCAGCGGAATTGAAGGTAAGGCTCTCAGCGGCGTTGTCGGCTCACTCTGCAAAAAGGGACTTTACAAAGCTGATAACTGCAAAGGCAACGACGCAGGCCTGTGGAGTACAGAGTTGGGCGACGAAGTGATGGCTGAATTATTTGGGCAGGGGAGCAAATAACATGATCACCTCACCCATTATGCAAGCCGCTTTGAAAACATCTGGCGAGTTTCGTCACACCATTGAGAACGTGTCGGTTGATGAAAGGCTTGGTAAGGAAGGTAGTGACGAGTGGAACGCCTATTGGACAGACCAGATGGCGTACTGCGAAGTTGCTTATGTTGAGAGTACGTTCCGCGAAAGTGGTCACATCAACTGTGACGAGCGTACTCCTGGGATGAACTTTGAACACGCTCGTTTGAAAAAGATACTCGCAAAGTTTGGAACGCCAGAACTCCGCGCTGCCGCCAAAAGGAAGAACGCATAACATGAAAACATGGATCAACAATCTCAGCGACACGCACTTGGAGGGTTGGCTCAAGCTGACACGCACCACACTCTACAACTCCGAGGCACGTTATAACGAGACCCCCCAAGACGATTGGCGCAAACGTACTTGGGAAGAAGATTTAGACACGCACTACCGTTTTATTAATGAGGCATTTCGGAGGGCTGCACTATGAACAAGCACACACCAGGGCCTTGGGAAACGGACAAAGTTGCCGTTCGCAGTGGTGGCCCAAACGGCAGACAGATTTGTCTGTGTGAAATTACAGTACGTGGCCGTCCGTATGACGAGACATATGACGAAGCAATAGCCAACGCCCGCCTGATTGCTGCCGCGCCTGATTTGTTGGAGGCGTTGAAAGAATGGGTTGGCTATGTCCCGAGCAGCACAGACGAGATTGAACAGGCTCGAATTGACCGCGCCATTGCAGCCATTGCTAAAGCGGAGGGGAATTAAATGAGCCAGATAGCAGAAATCACGATGCAAGGGCTGATGGCCGATTTTTTGAAACGCGCACAGGCAAAGCAGGCTAATTGCACTCAACTTTTAGCAACCTCATCAACCCGCGTCGGGCCATACGCATACGATGTATTTATTATGCGCGGCGAAAACAGCACGGGTGTCAGCGGTCTTGGCAAAAGCTTCGAGGCTGCTTTCCAGAACGCCTACGACAAACTGACCGACGATGGCAACCTCGCTTTAGTTTTGGGGATTGAGCAATGATTTACATAAAAGAAGGCTTGGCTCTTTGGGGGCTGCTGTTGGTGATTTGGGCGCTGACAGAATTTGCACAGGTGATCAGATGACACGCTACACATTTCAAACCTACTTTGTCTGGGATGGCGATACTGAGGAGGACATTGTGGTGGAGTTCACATACACACCACCGTTTTGTGGCACTCAGGAAGACCCGCCGCACGATGCCGACATCGAAGTTGCAGAGGTTCACCGTTGCGATTGGGAGGGCAAGTATCCTTGGGGCAAGGAAACCACCACCGCGGCTGAGTTTGATCAGGTGCAGCGCAGTGACCGCATTCGAGAAGAGTGCCTGTATCATGCGAATGAAGAGCGGCACGATGCACTCGAGGCTATTGCTGAATTTCGCCGCGAGATGAGGGAAGACAGATGAAATCTGAAAAAATCATTATCAGCTTTGTATACCCGCCGATCCCCACACCCGACTTTGACTACGCCGCACACTGGGACGGTGACGAACCCAACGACGATGGTCAAATGCTGCAAGGACGGGGGCCGACAGCCATCGCCGCCGTGCGTGATCTAATGGATTTAACAGAGGAGCGTGACGCATGATTACGAAACCCAGAGAGTACCCAGAACACGAACTCCAGCTTAAGTGCGTTCGCAGGCTAAAAGACCTCGAGGCGCTGGGTTTTCTCAAATTCTTCGCTGTGCCAAACGGCGTCGACATTGGCTCTTGGAGGGGCAACAGGGAGCGCAAAAGAGGCTTAAGGGCTGGCGTTCCTGATTTAATCGTTATCGATGCACGGCAGCGCAGAGTTCTCTTTGTAGAACTAAAATCTGCGCGTGGGACGCTATCCAGCCACCAAAAGGTGTGGGCCGACTGGCTGGTCCGCATGGGCTACCCCTGGGCGCTTATTCGAACGCTGAAACAGTTGGATTTGGCACTTGAACTGCACCTGGACATCAAATGACCCGCGAACGTTTGCTAGACGAACTGGAGTGCCTTGCCATTATCCTGCTCTGGCTGGCGATATGCGGAATTGTTGCATTGATCGCCGCCGGTCTGGGCAATTGGTACTGGGGCATCCTGGGGCGGCTGGGCGTTAACTCACCACCGGCATGGCTCATAGGCTTTGGGCTGGGGTTTGCACAGGTGTCTGCTGCTTTCTACGCTGTTGCACACAGGTTTTTCAAAGGGGCATGGCCGTGGCAAACGCATACAAACTAGCAGACGAAATCTGTGCGTGTGGCGGCGTGACATGGCTCGACGTCTACTCTCACCGCCGGGACCAGAAAACGGTCAAGGTCAGGCATGCGATTTGGGAAGCCCTGTACGAGATGGGGTTGTCAACCACACAAATTGGCAGAATGTTTGACCGGGATCATAGCGCAGTCGTTTACGCGCTCTGTAAGCGGCGAGGTGAGCAGTGGGCGCTGGATAAACCACAGCAGATGAAAAACCGCTATCGCAATCAGAGAAAGATTGCACTTGAATTTGCATCTGATACACTGACAAATCTACAAGCGGCTGGGGTTCGCTCCCCTGGCATTGACGCATAGTCATATCCCGCCCCTGGTGCTTCCTCACCTCGGGCGGGAGCAAACTCAGGAAGGAGTAATTCGTGGACTGGTTCCCTCACTATATCGACACTTATGACGCCGATACGCTTGAATTAACGCTCGAGCAGGACGCAATCTATCACCGGCTGCTGCGCTGGTACTACAAACATGAAAGACCCCTGCCAGCCTCAGAAACTGCATTGGCAAGCATCTGCCGAATTGGTGTGGATAAATGGCAGGAGGTTGCGCCGTCTGTCACGCGTTACTTTCGCGTTAGTCACAACGAACAGAAAAAAACAAAAGAGTTGTCACACGACAAATGCAACGAAGTCATCGTTGCCCAGACACAGCGCAGGCGTGACGCAAAAGAGCGGCAACTGAAACACAGGAAAAACAACGTCATATCTGCCAATGTCACGCGTGACGAACGCGTTAGTCACGCTGCCATAGGAGAGGATAGGATAGGAGAGGAAAGTAAGAAAGTAAGAAAGAGAGATGCGCCGTTGAAGAAACGGCTCACCCTAGATTGGGAGCCTTCTCAGGACGATTACAATTACGCAAAAGCAAAGGGGTTTACAGGTGACAGATTTAACAACGAAGTTGCAGCCTTCATCCGATACTTTACCGGCCCAGACGCAAAAAACCCCGCCAGGGCAGATTGGGGGCGCTCTTGGAAAGCATGGATTGACCGCAGCCATCAGCGCGGGGGAGCCAGTCGAGGTCGACAAAGCCCTACGAGCGTTACTGCCGCAGCATTTGAACTCATCTCTGAAATGGAAGAGCGTGAGCGAAATGGAAGTGCGCGGGACGGCGGATCAGGAGGAGTTGAAAACTGGGCTGGGCTTGGTGATCCAGTCGTTCAAGCCAATGGCACAGGATCAGATAGTGAAGCTTTTGTTGGCGTTACGATTGAAAACGGCGAGCAGGGAAACTGACCAAGTCGACATGAAGATGTTGTTGGCAACCTACGCTGACGAACTCAAGCAATACCCTGCTGACGTTGTCCAGAAGGTTCTTAGCACACAACACCAGCACTCAAAGTGGTGGCCGACATGGATGGAATTGCAGGAGCGTTTGAACTTGTACACCGCAGACCGCCGCGCACTACGCCGTGTTTTGGAAAGGGCTGTGAAATGACCACCCCCCGCGAGGCGCTTGATGACGCTTTGTTCGATATGTTTAAGGAATTTGATGCCAACGAGAGGGCTATTTGCGCTGACGCCATCCTCACCGCGCTCGCCCCTTACCTGATACCCGAGGGGTGTGTGGCGGTTTGCGAGCGATGCGGCAACACCCCCGGCAATTGTGGATTTCCGCACAACATTGACTACACAGGCGAGAAGTTTGCAACGCCATGCCCCCTCCGAAAGGCCACGCCATGACCCGCAAGCCAAAGCGCGTTTTTAGGTGCGGTCAGTGCCGCAATAATGAGAACGCACTGACACACACATACGAGGAGTTTCCAGACGGCTCGTTGTTGCCGATGTGCGGTTATGGTTGGAACCGTTCAGATGGCGAGGCGTTCAGCATTTTTCGCGAAGCGCATGGGACAGAGGGCGACTGCAAACTTTGTCAGCGCAATGTCAGGCTGAACAAGCCAGCACATGCGTTTGGCTTTCTTCATAAAACTAAATGGCTATGAGGGAGTGAAGTGATGACAGACACCGCAGCGCCGAGGTTTACAGATGATGACTTCCGACGCATTGAGAATAACTTGTTAAACTTAGCTGAGTTCAACGAGGGATTTATTGAGGCCGCTGATGCTTGCAAACAAGCCGCCGCCGACCTCGACCACATCACCGCGCTGGAAGCTAAGAACGAACGGCTGAAACGCGATTGTGGAATATGGGAACGAACTGCCAAGGTAAGAACTGAAGGGCTTGTCGGGGCCGAGGCCGAGTTGGCGCGGATTAAGGGGCGGCTGACGGACGGGAAGATTGCCATGCTTGTCGCTGATCGCATTGGCTACCCATGCGACCAAGCCACTCCGCCGTGTCTCGGAATGTGCCATTGCTCAAACACAGCCCGCGACATCATCGAGCACATCACGGAGGAGCCAAAGCCATGACATACACACCTGAGCAGATGCTTGAGAGTGCCGAGACACTTGATTGCCAAGGATCACCATTCAAAACATATGCCGCCATGCTACGCCAAGGCGTTGCCGACCGCAATGCAGGCGTGGTGCAAGGGACGCAGTATTATGGTTACAAGGTCGGCTGATGCCAACAGGGACGCTCAAGCCTCATGTCATGGCGAACCGTGTGGTGCTGACGGCCCTTGAGAGTAGTCGGGCGATTAAGTTTGGTGAGATGCTGCACGACAAGATTATCGAACACCGCAAGAAGCGCGGGACGTACAAAACCAACATGACCCAAGGGGCAAAGCAAACGCTCGAGGGGATGTGTCGGCAGGGGCAATTGGGGGAGATGGCGTTTCGCAAGTACATGGACATGGAACTGCCTGAGACATTTGTGGTCGGCCTCGACTACTTCGACGGTGGGGTGGACTGCGTGGTCGGTGACCAGAAGGTGGCAGTCAAAGCTGCGCTCAACCCCGAGAAATACCAAGACCGACGCCCCATGCTAATCTCGCCGCGCAACAGCAATGCAATCAACTGGCACAAATGCACTTGTGCGGCACTGACCCTGCCGCATTCGGACGGGGTGACAGTGGACATGGTTGGGTTTATTATGCGCGACGACTGGCGCAGGCTGGCGAAGCCTTTTTTCTTAGACCCCCAGCGGGCCGACAGCGTAGAACCAGAGCAATTGCAGGCGATGCACTGCCTGTATTTATCGGAAGTGTGGAGTGGAACATGAGAACGCTAGACAGCAAGGCATGGACGGCACTGTTTCCCAAAGAGCGCGACAAGCTATTGGAAGAAATCATCGCCCACCCCGGCACAAAGGTTGGTTTCGCAGATGTCCCAAAAGACACCCTGAGAGACTTGTTCGATACTTGGGTGACCCAGGGCATGGTCGAGGTCGAGATCGACGATGGCGGGGCGTTTTCTGCAATCAATCCGCTATTGGACGGCGCACAGATAGTCAGGGCTATGGCGCAGCTTGATGCGGGGGCGACAGTCCATTGAAGACCATACGAGAGTTGGTGGCTTTGTGGGATGAGGACCGCCGGGATGAGTTTGAAGAGCGGTCGGCCATCATTGAGCATGAGGGTAAGAATACGCGCTCCAACGCCGAGGGCATGGCATACCGGCAAATGCTCAAAGAATACCCAGAACTTAAATTGCACGGGTAAAATATAATTTGCGGCGAATTAAATTGAGCATAAATTTGCGCCGTGTGGATTAAATAGGGAGAGAACGATGGTAAAGCCAACAGAAATGGAACGGGAAATAGCCAAGGCCATTGCCACGGTATGGGTTGAGCAGAACCCGCCGATAATGCGAAAACACGACAAGAGTGATGGAATTAAGGGGCAGATAAAGGCACTCACCCCACTATTCAGACCCCATGCGCTGGCTGCGATCCGCGCTATTGTGGGGCAACTAATCTTTGATCGTGTGGAACCGTCAGTAAGGGATATTGTGGCAAAAACGATAGCCTCGACCCATGAGATTGGGCAGGGCCGATTGCGCATGGAATGTGATGAAGGCAAGGCCACAGCACTCACCATCGAGTACGTCAAAGAAGCTGAGAAGGGAAAACGTGGTTGAGTTTCTACAGATTGTGGCGCGCCATTTGATTGTTCGCCCGTTGCATATTAAATAGTTCCACATTTGTTCTCCTATTTTGGCAATTTTGGCAAACTGGGACAAAGAATTGGGACAAGTGCGGGACATGGTTGGGACAGGCTCAATTTGACTGACGCACTGCAAAAGATTAACGTGAGGCATCAAAAGGTTAACACTGAAGGCACATGGCTTGGCAAAAGGGACAGAGCGGCAACCCCGGTGGGGCAGCAAAAGACCGGCAGTGGCGGCAGGCATTAGACCGCGCACTGAAGCGCCGTGACGACAAGACCAGGGACGGCGACCCGCTGGCGCTAGAGCGTTTAGCCGACAGGGTGATTGAGCAGGCTTTTAACGGCGACATGACAGCGGTTAAAGAGATTGCAGAGCGGCTCGACGGCAAAGTGAAGCAGCAGCTTGAGCATGTAGGCTCAGAAGACGAACCGCCCATGCAGCACAAGGTATTGGTTGAGTATGTTAGACCAACCGATAACCAAGCTTAGACTGCCCGAGGCGTTTGCTGACCTTGCCAAACCGGCGCGGTACAAGGCGTTCTATGGTGGTCGCGGATCAGCCAAAAGCCACAGCTTCGCTACCCAACTGATATTGGACGCCATCGACGCACCGCACCGTGTCCTGTGTGCGCGTGAGGTCCAGAAATCCATACGAGAGAGCGTTAAGCTTTTGTTGGATGATACGATCGACGCCGCGGGTTTGCGGTATTTCTTCAAAAGCACCGAGACAGAAATCGTTGGCCTAAACGGCTCGCGGTTTTTCTTTGCTGGCCTACGGTCCCACCCGGCTAACATCAAGTCGATGGAGGGTCTGACCCGCTGCTGGATTGAGGAGGCGAGCGCAGTTAGTCAGCGCAGCCTACAGACGATCAAGCCTACCCTGCGAACCCCCGGCAGTCAGCTATGGGCATCATGGAACCCCGAGAGCGAGTTCGATGCGATTGAGTTGGAATTTCGCGGCAAGATGCCACCCGAGAACGCCATCGTGCGTCATGTGACATGGAAGGATAACCCCTGGTTCCCAGACGTTCTCAAAGAGGAAATGCGCCGGGACTACGCCAAAGACCCCGAGGCGGCTAACCATATTTGGCTGGGTGGTTACCGGCAGGCTCCGCACGGGAGTTACTACGGCAAGCTGCTGGCGATTGCATTCGCCGCGGGGCGCATTAAGCCCATCGCACACGATCCAATGCTGCCGGTTCACGCCGCGTTTGACCTTGGGGTGGGGCAGAATATGTCGGTGTGGTTCTCACAATGGGCGCCGGGAGGCGACATCAGGGTCATCGATTACCTCGAGGGTGACGATGATGCGGTGGTCGAGGGCTTCGCATGGTTTGTCCGCAAGATGAAACAACTACCCTATTCGTATGGAAATGTGATATTCCCACATGATGGGCGGGTTCACGACATCGCCACTGGCAAGACGCGCCAGGAGATGATGGAAGCGTTTGGGTTTAGAGTTGAGATATGCCCACAGATTGGTGTGGCCGAGGGGATTGATGCAACAAAGCGGTTTCTCAGCAGGGCTTACATCGATGCTCACAATTGTGCGCCAGGGCTTAAAGCGCTGCGCGAGTATCGTGAGAACTGGGATGACGACCGCAAAGTCAGCATGGGGCCGCTTAAAGATTGGACTAACCACGCGGCTGATGCGATGAGAATGCTTGCCGTGTCATACGAAGCACCCAAGGCTTCCCCCGTCGTAAAGAAGACACACTATGCGCGGCCTGGAGGCTGGATGCGATGAGTGATGACGCACTGATCACCGAGGCGCTTGAGAAGTTTGATCTGGCGACAAAGCGGTGGACTGACAACTTCCAACGCAGCCGCGAGGACATTGACTTTGGGCGGTTAGGCAATCAGTGGCCCGACGAAATCAAGCGCAGCCGCGAACAGTCTTCACGCCCCATGCTCACGATCAATCGTGTGCCATCGTTTATTCGACAGGTTGTCAACGACAGCCGACAGAACAAGCCCAGCATCAAGATACGCCCCGTCGATGGTGAGGGCGACCTAAGAACCGCTGAAATTATTCAGGGTATGGTCCGCAACATCGAAGCCAATTCGGATGCGGATGTGGCTTACGATACCGGCGTCGACAACGCCGCGAGCGGAGGCATTGGCTTTGTTCGCATCGACATCGACTATGCGCGTGAAGATAGCTTCGACATGGACGTTATGATCAAGCCTGTCGAAAACATCTTTAGTGTGACGTTCGATCCCGAGACAAAAGCCTACGACAGCAGCGATTGGAACTATGCTTTCCTGAGTGAGTTCGTTCCCGAGGAACGGTTCAAGCGGCTGTATCCCAAGGCTTCGATGTCGGACTTCAAATTCAATAACAGCGACCAGAACTGGTACGACAGCGAGAGCGGTGTGCGCGTAGCTGAATGGTGGAACCGCACAGAGTACGACAAGACTGTGCTGCTGATGTCCAACGGCATGACCGTTGATGCCGAGGCCATCAAAGACAACCTGGAAATGCTGATCCAGCAGGGCATCAAGCCTGTTCGTGAGCGCAAGACCAAGGGCTACCGCGTCATGCATCGACTGATGACCGGCTCAGAAGTGATCAAGGAAACGGCTTGGGTTGGGCAGACGATCCCCATCGTTCCCGTCTACGGCGAGGTTGTGAACTACCAGGGCCGACGCATCTGGCGCTCGCTGTTTCGTGATGCGAAAGACCCGCAACGCATGCTCAACTATTGGCGCACGACTGCGACAGAGTTGGTCGCGTTGTCACCCAAGGCCCCGTATATCGGACCTGAGAAGGCGTTTGAGGGCAACGAAGAACTGTGGGCTAACGCAAACACCGAAAGCTACGCATACCTTCCGTACAAAGGCGATATGCCACCACAGCGGCAGCAAATGACGCAAGTGCCAGCGGCTGAAATGCAGCAGGCCATCAGTGCCTCAGACGACATGAAGGCCATCATGGGCCTGTTTGATGCGTCTATGGGCGAGCGCAGCAATGAAACCAGCGGCAGGGCTATCCTGGCCCGTCAGCGGCAGGGCAACACATCGACGTTCCATTTCATCGACAACCTGACACGCTCAATTCGCGGCGTTGGTCGCATATTGGTCGAGATTATCCCTCACATTTACAACGAAGAGCGCATGATCCGTGTCTTGGGCGATGATGGTAAGCCCGAGATGGTTGAGATCAACAAACCACAAATGGGCGATGACGGCATCGAGCGCGTGATCAACGACCTGACTGTCGGCAAATACGATGTGATTGCGACGGCTGGTCCGTCCTATTCGACACTGCGCCAAGAGAGCAGTGCGGCGATGATGGATTTAGTCCAGGCATTCCCCGACGCAGCGCCGGTACTCGCAGACATCATTGCAAAGACAATGGATTGGCCCGACGCTGACAAGGTTGCAGAGCGTTTGGCTTACCTTCTGCCCCCACAGGTGCAAGAGGCCGAGAAGGCCAAGCAGGCAGAGAAGGGCGGCGAGGATCAGGTCAAGGCCATGCTATCTGGCGCACAAGAAGAGATTGCCAAGCGCGACCAACAGATTGAGGAAATGGGCGCACAGATGGAAGGCGCGACCAAGGGCTTGGAGAGCAAGGCCAACGAACTCCAGAAGGCTGAACAGCAGATCACCGAGAAGGTGGCCGAGGTCAAGCAGGACATGGCTGACCTCGATATGGCGAAGCAGCAGCTTGAGTTCAAGCAGAAACAGGTCGTCGAAGAGATACAGTTGACGGTTCAAAAGGCCCAACTTGAACTGCAAAAGATTGCATTAGCGAAGGCTGAACACGAGGCTTCTGAAAAGCCAGAAATGGAAACTGAAGAGGTGATCGAGGAGCCACAGATTGACCCGACACAGTTGGTATTGGCGCAGGCTATGCAGCAGATTGCTGGATTGGCAGCGGCGATGGCAGCACCAAAAACGGTATCGATGATGGGCGCGGATGGACAGATGAGGGTTGCGACAGTGCAGCCACAAGCGGCTCCAGTTGGCCCTTAACCTCACCGACAACACACGCTTCATACGCGAACAGGCACTCCTCGACAAAAAGCGCGACATGCGTGAGGCTAAACGCAAGCGCATCCAAGCCAAAAAGGTTGAAGCCTATGCCCCGCCGCCCGAGGATAATCCCGGCGCGATACTCGCACTCATGGCTGAGATGGCAGCGCAGGCCGACACAGCGTTGGGGCGTCAGCCGGTATCTATCCCCATGCCATTGGTATTTGTCACCAATCTCGGCTCAGTCATTGAATTAACGCCGGTATCTGCCGCGCTCGATGAGGATGAGTTCATGCTGCTGGCAATCGCAGCCACGCTCTGAGCGCATAGCTCCCTAACCGCGGATGAACATTTTTGCATAGATCGATCGGTAAACGCATGGCTCAAGCTTTTCACTTGCAAAAACGCATGGCTTGGAGCAATTTACCGGCGTGGACACGCAATTCGACAGCCAGAACGACCTGACAATCGACCTGTTCAGCAATGACGGGTTCATTCCGTTCGACATCCCACAAATATCATTCACCCCGGCGCCAACAGGCCCCATACCCCTCAAAGACAGGGTTGGACGAGCCGTTTCGCGGGTTATGCCCTACCAGTGCCGCGCATCAATTCGTGATGCTGTAGATGGCGAATTCTCGGTTTTCAAAGGCTTCAACGAGCGCATAGGCACACAGTCTGGCCGACTGATTATTGTCGCGGGTGGCCCGTCAATCCAAGAAAGCCTGCCCCACATTCGCAAGCGGCTGCGGACCAGCAAGAACACCAAGATTTTGGCGCTGAATAAATCACACGATTGGCTGCTAAAGAAAGGCATCAAGCCCGATTTCGCGGCGATGTGTGATCCTGCTGAGTGGCTGATTGACTATATGACCCCGACGAAGGGTGTCGAGTATTGGCTGGCTTCTCAGCTTAATCCTGAAGTGCTTCGCAAATTTATGCCGTTTCGCAAATCGACGTACATCTGGCACGTTGACAACGCTCACGACTGCTACGGTGAGACAGACAGCACATGGGCAACGCGAGAATTCCCCGGCAAAGATGTCTCGTTCTTAGGTTTTGGCTCAACTATCGGCATGGCAATGATGCTTGTATCAGCCGTCGCTGGCTTCGATGAAGTTGAACTGCACGGCTATGACAGTTGCTTTCATCCCGGCAACAGAAATCTTCACGCATACCCAAAGCCCAGAACCGAACCAACGGCGACAGATACGACCGTCAAATCTGTTCGCACAGGAAAAAGCTTTCGGTTCTCGTCGAACATCGACATGGCGATGCAGTGCCTTGACTTTGATCGAGCAATGACTGAGTTCCCCCACACTCAGCTATTGGGGCGTCCCTGGAAGACGAAATATATCATGCACGGTCGCGGCGTATTGCCGTGGCTTGTCAGCCAAGACGGCGGCGGTTTCTTCAAGCCTGCCGATCCCGATTTGATGGCTGAATATAACGAAGACATGAACGACTACAGACCTGATTGGGCGAGGAATTAGCGATGAGTGACGCGGCAGGCAATTCATTTACAACGCAAGAGGGGCAAGTCGACGCCCCTGACAGCGCAGCACCAACTGGCGACTATTCCAAAGAGAATTGGGCCAAACGCTTTGAGGAGCAGGACCGTACAAATGAAAGCACTCAAGGGGCTGACGAAGGTGGGCAGACTGAAGGCTCAGAAGAGGCTGCTCAAGAAGCAACCGACAAAGCCATTGCCAAGCTTTTCAAGATCAAGTGGAACGATGGCAAAGAGTACGAACTCCCCGAGGTATTCAAAGAGCCACTGAGCAAATTTGAAAGCTTGGATAAAGACTACACGTCCAAGTATCAGCGGCTGGCCGACGAACGCCGCGAGGTCGAAGCCAAACTGCGCGAGGATTACCAGCAAAACGTCCGCATGAAGCAGCATGCCAAGGAGTATGCTCGAGCGGAGGTATTGAGTACGCAACTCAGCCAATACGCCGACATTGATTGGCAGGCATGGGCGCTACAAGACCCGAATGCGGCTGCGCGGCATCAGGTTATTCGTAATGAGTTGGCCCGTGAGGCCGGTGAAATTCAAGAGCGCGTTTCGTCATTTGAGCAAGAGCAGTCGGAGAGCGCGAAGAACTCTCGCGTCACGACCATCATCAAGGCTCAAGAGCAGATCAAATCAGAAATCCCAGAGTGGGGTCCAGACCTTGCAAAGAAGGTGACCCGCCACTGCCTGACAACGCTCAAGCTTCCGATGGAAGTCTTGAACGAAGCCAATTTGTATCCCGGCGTTATGAAGGCTCTTTATACGTCGATGATGCAAGAGGAGAGCATGTCTAAGGCCATGCCATCCAAAATCAAATCTATCACTCCACAACCCGTTCCCAAGGTCGGGGGGTCAGCCGAAGCGGCCAAGACCACTGATCAACTGAGTACGAGGGATTGGATGAGAGAACGCTACAAACAACTGGAAAAAGCGAACGCCGCCGGTGGTCGCTACCGTTAATCATTTATAAGGAACTGGCACAATGCCAAATACAATTCTTACGCCGACAGCAGTAACCCGTGAAGCTTTGCGCGTTCTGCACCAAAAACTGAACTTCATCACCAACATCAACACCCAGTACGACAGCCAATTTGCCAAGTCTGGTGCGAAAATTGGTTCGCAGTTAAACATTCGCTTGCCGAATGAATACACCGTCCGTTCTGGCGCGACTTTGTCGGCCCAGGACACCGTTGAAACATCGACGGCGTTGAACGTCACCACCCAGAAGGGTGTGGACTTGAACTTCACATCAGTTGACCTGACGTTGTCTCTCGATGACTTCAGCAAACGCATCATCCAGCCTGCGATGTCAGTCCTGGCTGCGACGATGGAAGCTGATGCTTTGGGCATGACTTGGGACGTTTACAACAACGTCTTCAACGTTGGCGCGGCCACCACTTTCGCTAAGGTGATGGGCGCTCGCAAGCAGTTGGTCGACAACCTCACGCCGATGGACAACAACGTCACTGCGCTGTTGAACACGCAAGACAACGTCGATTTGGTCGATGCCTTGAAGGGCCTGTTCCAAGACAGCAGTGCCATCAAGCAACAGTACAAAGACGGCATGATGGGCCGCACGGCTGGCTTTGACTTCTACGAAAACACGCTCATGCCAACGAAGACTTCTGGCACGACTATTTCTGGAACCACGGCCTACACGCTCACAGCAGTTGTGTCTGGCGGCACGGCTGGCAACTCACTCATCCCTGTGTCTGGTGCAACGACCACTTTTGTCGTTGGTGACATTATCACCGTCGCAGGCTTGAACCGCTGCCATCCTGAGACAAAGGCAGATACCGGCGTTCTTCAGCCGTTTGTCGTTGTCTCTGCTTACGCTGGCGGCACTGGTAATATCCAAGTCTCACCGACGATTTGGACATCAACTGGTCGCCAAAACATCTTCACGCAGGCTGCGTTGGGTGGCGCATTGACGAAGGTCACAGGCGGCAACGCTAACGTGATCAAGCCGTCGCTGTTCTTCCATCGTGACGCATTCGTCTTCGCGACGGCTGACTTGCAAATGCCGCAAGGCGTTGACTGGTCTGCCCGAGAGCAGATGGATGGATTGTCAATCCGAATGGTTCGACAGTACGACATCACCAACGACAAATTCCCATGCCGATTGGATGTGTTGTACGGGTTCAAGACAGTCAGGCCGCAATTGGCCGCACGACTGCACTCGAATTAGTTTAACGGGGGTGGGAGCAATCTCACCCCCACCTAATTTGGTGGAACAATGGCTCTGACTACACTCGGAGGCTTAAAGGCTTCCATTGCAGACACGCTTAATCGCACCGACTTGACAACGTCGATCCCCGATTGGATTACGCTGGCTCATCGTGACATTAAAACGCGATTTTCTGTGGCTGAGATGGAGACTTCAGCATCCTTCACATTCAGCGTTGGATCGCCGACTGTCGCGCTGCCGACGAACTGCGCTGAACTGCGGCGTGTCCAATACACCTACGGGCCAAACGATATTCGTGAACTCAAACTTGGACCGTTCGCACCTTTGACCATTGACGAAAACCTTGGTGTATCTGGTGCGCCAGATACTTTTGCTATTGTCGGCTCGAATATGTATGTCAGCCCCACACCCTCTACGGGTTGGTCTGGCACGTTCTTTTACTACCTCGATGTGCCTGATTTTGATTATGCAGACGATGCAGACACCAATTGGCTTTTGACTGATTATCCAAACGTCTGGCTGTATGGCTCTTTGCTTTCTGCGCTGCCTAAGATTGGCAATGATGTGAGAGCAAACATCTGGACAACCTACTACGAGGCAGGCATCGACAGCATCCTGACGAACGATAAGTCTAAACGCTTTGCGAAGGCTGCGCGTATGCGGTCTGCGGTGTTCTCGTGATTAGCCTCCCGCAAGAAGCACCCGCGTGGGCGCAAAAATTGGCGCGTGACATCGATGCTGAGATTAACAGGCAGATGAGTTCGATCTACCCACTGCCTGAGTTCACGGTGGCGAATAAACCACCCGCAAACAATTATCGCGGTTGCATGATTTGGCTGAGTGACGGCGCTGGAAACAGACAGGTCGCCACCTCATCAGGAACCGCATGGTATTACTCTGACGGGACGGCTGTATAATGGTCGACACACCAACAAGCGGACTACGACTTCGTGACATGGAGCAGGGAACCCAGCTTAACCAGTGGGGTGACCTGACTGACACAAACCTCGCAATTGTTGATCGGGCTATGACGGCTGCTGTCACGCTCACGATATCGGCAAGTTCAACGGTCACGTTTACTGATTACTCAGACAGCAACACATACCTCGTTGCGACACTCAAGCTGACAGGCCCGAGTGGCGACAACACGCTGACATCTGCATGCACACTCACCATGCCAAACGTGCGCTGGAAGTGCGATGTCTACAACGTCACTGGTCAGGATATTTCATTTAAGACAGCGGCAGGTGCGACGGTTATCGTAAAGAACGGCTACCAAGCGCGGCTCCAGTGTGACGCGACAGACATGCTGCTGCGGACATCATCGCAATTTGCGACGGGGCTGTATGTCGGCGGCAAGATTGAAAACCTGACGGCGGGAACGTCTTCGACCGACGCCGTTAACAAAACGCAAATGGAAACCGCCATTGCGACTTTGTTGGCCGGTACCGTGACGGGGTTGGCGTTAGTAAGCAGTTCAGACACCACGGCAAGTTACCTCAACAGCAAAATCACCGTGTCAGGCTCACTCACAAAGTCTGTCGTTAATCCAGGCGGGAATGAAACCCTGAATATCGACTACACAGGATCAGTTTTTGATGCGGGCCAAACGGCCTATTACAACTCAATCTACGGGGTTTAACCCATGACGACATTCACAACCATTCCTTTATCGGGTGCGACAGATTATCGGCCCATTAAAATTGCGGCAACGTCGGGAACAGGAACAACTGTTCATACGGCGCAAGCCTCAACAACTCTGAGTGATTTTGTGACGCTTGAGATCACAAACAGCGACACGGTTGCCCGCCCCTACGTTGTGCAATGGGGCGGAACCTCTGCCCCTGATGACAACGCATTCGAGGGCGTCATTCTCGCGGGGTCGAGCGAAACCATTTGCATCAAGAAGCCAATTCGCAACGCTTTAGTTGTCCGCGTGAAGTCCGAAACGCTGACCTGGATTGACCTCGTTTCGTACACTGGCGCAACAAACGTCTTGCTTGTCAGCGGTTCAGTTCAGCGTGAGGCATAAATGAGCATCACGACAGACGCATACAAAGCTATTATTGCAGCCCGCGTATCTTCTCCTGCTGCGCTGTATCAATTCTTTTCTACCGTTGGCAGCCCGTTTTCGCTTGTCGTTCCATCTTGGGCCAAAAAGGCTCGCATCGGCGTGATGGGTGGCGGTGCATCGGGTGGATCGCGCACTTCGTCATCATCAGACCAAGCATCAGGCGGAGGTGGCGGCGGCTATGCCGAGGATATTATCACAGTCAGTTCGGGCGAAACGCTGACAGTCACTGTCGGCGCTGGCGGTGCCGCTGTTTCTGGTAACAGCGTGGGCACCGCTGGCGGCACGACTTCAGTCGCGGCGACTGCCAAGACTATTTCGGCAACGGGGGGCGGGGCGGGACAGTCTGCGGCTTCTGGTGGTGCTGTGGGCGGCACGGGTGGAACAGGATCAAACGGCGCAATTAATTCAACAGGTGGCGCGGGTGGTGCAGTCAACACCATCAACACACGCAGCGCGTCGGGGGGTGGGGCTCCTGGGTCGCCCCATGGAACGGGCGCAAACGGCGGCGCTGTCGCTGGCGGAACCAACGGTAACGCTTCTGGCGGGGCTGGACTTAAGGGCAATGGTGGGGCGGCTGGTGGGACGAACAATGACTTCGGAGCCGGTGGCGGCTATCGCGGCGTGGGTGGTGCCAGTCAAACCGCATCAGCAGGCGGCGGTGGGGCAGTCGGGAGTGCGTCAGGCGCGACCCCTGGCATCGGCGCGATGAATTCCAATTCGCTGCCGACCACAAGTGCCTCGACTTACGAAATACCGCTTATTGATGTTGTGCCTATCGCCCCTGGCTCGTCAAGCAGCAACGGACAATCGGGCGGTGGTGGCTCTGGTTATCCGGGATCAGCGGGGCACGGCGGCTTTATGGCTGGCGGTGGCGGATCAGGTCCATATTATGGCGTGGCAGTTGGCGGTGACGGCGGCTGCTTCGGCGGCGGCGGTGCTGGCTCTGGAAACAACGCGGGCGCGGGAACGGGCGGTCGTGGCGGGCTTGGCGGTGGCGGTGGTGCCGGGCAGGGCACATCAGGGACGTCAGGTGCGGGCGGCACGGGTTACGCCTTCGTCGAGTTTTACGCATAGGTGACGCATGGCAACATTTGCACACATTGAAACTGGCGCAGCACTAGACCCCATTGAGCGCGACACGGCTGACGCATACCGCGCTTTGTTTGCTTCGAGCGTGACGCAATCGTGGACGGTCGCAGAAGTTCCAGCCGGAACGCAGCACGGCGCAAAACCAAATGGCGATGGGACTTACACAAACCCCGCCAACCCTCAACCACAGGCTGACGTGGTTTTTGATAAGGCCGACTTCAAGGAATACTGCTATGGCGTCCTTGGTGCGATGGCGCTGCCAAACGGAACGGCTCAACAGAAACTAGAGGCGGGGCTTGCTCGGTTTGGTGAAATTATCATGGCCGCAGACGCATCGACAAACCCGAGCGTGTTCGCGGCGTTCGATCAATACTCGGACGCGACATCATACCGCAAAGACCGCGTGAGTTTGTTTCTGTCGGTCTTGGTCAATGCATCAATTGTCACGGCGCAAGAGTACACTGCCGTGACCGATAATTGGCCGAAAGTGTAAAATGTCTGACGGCGCACTTCACGAAGTTAGTATGATGATAGGCGAATTGAGGGCTGAAATGGCCAACGCTGATTGCTTATTTGCGAGCAAACGGGCTTACAGCAAACGAACTAACAGCGATTGAAACCGCTTGGAAAGCATTATAATTGGCATACACTAAACTTGCCATATCTCCGGGCGTTTACAAAGGCAACCACAAGTGGGGCGAGCCACCAAGCTTGAGGGGTCAAAGTTGATGACACAGATACAACGCCACGATTTCGATAAAGTTGCGTCATGAGTGACGAACTTAGCGAAGTCTCAACTGCGATTGGGCGATTGATGGCAGTTAGTGAAGAAAGCCAGCGTCAACGGGACGCAATGTTTAAGAAATTGGATGAGATCGCCAACACGGTCCACCAATCTATTGGACAGGCTAAAATGGTGGCGGTTGAGGTAGAGGCGGTCAAAAAAAAAATCAATGAGTTTCAACCTGTTATAGACGAAATGAAAACACTCAAGCAGCGAGGCATTGGCGCACTTGCTGTGATTGGGATCGGCGCAGGCAGCATTTCGGCTGCGATTACTAAGTTTTTGGCAACCGTGGCAGGGGTCACGCACTAATGTTGGCCGCATTACTTCCAATCTTAGGTGGCATTGGTCAGAGGGTAGCAAACAGCATATTCCCTGATCCTGCCGACGCGATTAAGCGCGACCAAGCGCAGCAATCGTTCATGCTTGAATTGATGCAGCAGGCGCAGGCAATGGAACTGGCCGCTGCCGACATCGTGAAGGCAGAAGCTGCATCATCGCACTGGCTTGCGGCAAACTGGCGACCATTGACCATGTTGATCTTTGTAGGCCTCATTACGGCGCGGTGGTTTGGATTTGCTGCGCCCAATCTCGCCAATGAAGAGTACCTGGCATTGTGGGAAATCGTGAAGCTTGGCCTTGGTGGCTACGTCATTGGGCGTTCTGCTGAGAAGATTGCACCAAGCATTGCGGATGCACTGAAAAAGAAATAAATGGCGCTCACTCGCTTACCCATCATTGCCAGTGTTTTTAAGGACACCACGCCGCTATCTGCGAAGGGCTACTTCACATCCGTAGACAAGATGCGGCCAGTGGGGGCGGCTCCTGACAAGCGTGTGATGGCTTCCTTTGGTGGGTGGCAAAAAGCTTATGCTACTGCGCTAAACGGCAAGGCTCGAGGTTCGATCACATACAAAGACGGCTCCTCGATCACGACACACGCGATTGGTACGCATCTGCAAATCTACGGCTGGCAAGACGCCATCGTTCAAGACATTACGCCATTTACCAGTTACACGACTTTATCCAATTTCATCTCGACTACGGCAGGCAGCAGGACGCTGGGGTTTACTTGGGCATCGCACGGTCTGAGCGTTAACGACAGGTTCCAAATTCGCAGCAACGTATCTGTCGGCGGGTTTATTATTTCTGCTGGCGCCAATTTGGCGGTGGCGACTGTTGTCGCAAGCAATTCGTTTACATGCACCTATACCGTATCAGCCACACTCACGCAGACAAGCGCAGGCGGCTCAGTCAATCTTGGTGTGTTCTTGGTTGGTGGCCGCGAGTATTCAGTTGCTGGCCCTGGCTGGGGTGTTGGATCGTGGGGCAGCGGCACTTGGGGTGGATCAGACACATCCAACTTTGAGGCGCGGTCATTTACGATGTCACGCTATGGCGTGAAGAACCTCATGGTCAACCCGTCTGGTTCTGGGTTATTTGAATGGCAAAGCATATTCACGACACCATCTGAATTGGTGACAGCAGCGTGGGGTGTTAGCGGGGCGGGCTGGTCATCTCCCGGCGTGACCTCGCTTGTTGCTTCCGCGTCTTCAGCATCCGACGCGACAAATGCGGTGACGCTGGTCGAGGGTGCTTATCACAGGCTTGAGTTTGACGTTACTGTCGTGGCAGGCAGTTTTATAACTAAAGTCGGCACGGTATCTGTCGGCTCGAGCGTGTCGACATCTGGTCACGTTGTCACTGAGTTTTTTAAGACCACTGGAAGCCTGACGTTTAGCAAGTCGGCTACGTTCTCGGGAACGATTACGAATATCAGCGTCAAGCAAATGGAGCGTCTTGCGATTATTCCAAACGCTCCGACTGTAAACAATGTCATGTGCGTCACTGACCAAAACATTGTCATGGTCGGCGGTACGAACGATTACTCTACCGGCGTCTATTCACCAATGACGCTGCGGTGGTCTGACCAACTTGAGAACCCTAACATCACAGTTCCTGCAAACCAAGTCTGGACTGCTGCAAGCACCAATCAAGCTGGTGATGCGATCTTGCAAATCGGTGGCCGCATTGTCGGCATCAAGCAGGCTCGAGGCGAGGTCTTAATCTGGACCGACGCAGCATTGTACCGTGCAGTCTACGTTGCCGATCCGCGAATTGTATATTCTGTCACCCTGGTGGCTCAAGGCTGCGGCTTGATGTCGAGCCGGTCATTTGGGACGCTTGGCGGCGTTGAGTATTGGGTTTCCACAAGTGGAACAGTCTTTGCTTATTCTGGCGGTTCGCCACAAGCTGTTGACATGACCGTGCGCGAGGATGCGTTTGATAATATCGCATTTATTCAACAAGCATTGGTTCACATGATTGTTTGTGCTGCCGAGAACTGCCTACAAGTCTATTATCCTGACAAGCGCGACGGGACCGAGGTGTCTCGGTATATCGGTCTGACGGGATACGGTGAAAGCTTCAACGGCACGTTCACGCGCACTACGGGTCAGGACGCATCGATTACGCAATACCCCTGGAGCGTGACTGCGACTGGATACATTTACTGGGATGAAATCGGGCAGTCTGGCGATAACTCAACAATTGGCGAGGCATTCTCGACGGGTGTCATATCGATTGGTGACGGAGAGACACTGGCACAGGTGGATCGTTTCATCGCAGACTTTGCCAACTTTGTTGGCGGGTTTCAGTTGACGGTGAGGTCATACAAGTGGCCGTCATCGACCGACTACACCACGTTTGGGCCATTTAATATCACGCCAGCCACCCCGAAAAATGATATAGGTTTCATTGTTGGCCGGTACATTTCGTTCCACGGCACGGGCGTGAGTTATCCAAGCAACATTCGCTTTGGCTCACCCCTGGTGTCAGTGACCGACACCGGCATGGTGAACTAATGCTTGAAGACTTGGAAAAGGAACTGGCTGGATGGCTTCGCGGACACCGCGAGGCGATTTCGTTTGTCCAACTTATTTTTTGGGTGTTTGAGACTTGGGATGACCTTATCGACCAAGACAGCCCATACGATGCCGACGATATCAACACGGCATTCTATCGTGCGTTTGTGTCAATCCCTCGCAATGAGTTTTACCAGACACACTTTGGTTTGTTGAACCCGCTGATTGAGACAGCCATCCTTGATTGGCTTGCATCGAACAAAATGGAAGCAACAAAGAACATTGAGGCGCTGCGGCAGTCTTATGTTCTGAGATGCACGGCGCAACAGTTGATCGTTATGTGTGCGCGAATTATTGGAGGCCCAGTGTGGGCTACTGAAGTGAATGTTGCCGTAAGAATGAGCGGAGACACATTCAAGGATTACTCTGAGAAATTAGGAGCCTGATATGGGTTGGATTGGCGCAAAAGCATCAAAGACAAACACGAACGAGAGCGTCGACAATACGCTCGATCCAGAGATTTCAAAAAGGCTTTACGAGAGTGCTGACGACATCAAGAAGCGCACTGAAGGCATTCTTGGTGATGGCCCTATCGACAGCTTCACCGGCAAGCGCACCGACACGTTCAAGAATTTCATCGACAAAGCCAACAACCCGAGTGTGAGCAGCGGCGATTTTCGCAGCATTTCGGAGAAGATGCAGAACCCAACCAAGGTTGATTGGAAATCTCGCACCATTGGTGACCTTGCATCGACGGGGCCGACCGCTCTTGGAGAGTATGCAAGAGGCGATGCACAAAGGGTTGCTGATTACGGCGACACGGCTGGCGTGAATTCCACAAACATCTCCGCAAAGCAGGGCGCTGACTTTATGGACCGCTACAAGTCATCGTACACAAACGATGTTGTTGACGCTGCATTAGGTGACTTGGGGGCGCAGCGCAATAAGACACAGGTTCAGTCTGACATGGCCGCTTCAGCGGCTGGTGCGGCTGGTGGGTCACGGCACGGTATCCGAGATGCAGAGGTTACAAACGATTACCTTCGCAATGTGGCTGGAACGACTGCTAATTTGCGTGACAAGGCGTTTAACACTGCCGCTGCTTATGGCATGCAGGATGCTGGCAATGATTTAACGGCATCGCAATCAAACCAATCTGCGGCATTAACTGCCGCACAGGCAACTGCTGCGGCTAGGAATGCTGCGCTGGCATCGCAATTTACTGCGCGGAATACGGCACTTGGTAATGATGCCGCTGCTGAAGAGCGCCGCCGCGCTGAATTGTTTGGTGCAACAAATACTCGCAACGCCGCCGACGCTGCTGCTGAACGTACTCGATTGGCAACACTTTTTGCTGCTGGTGAGAAGCAGGGCCAGACTGATCAAACGGGCGAATTTACTGCTGGTTCAGCGAATGCTGACCGTGTTGCAGCCGGTCTTAAAGACAGCGCAGACACGCTTAAAACTGGCGCTGCTGTCGACGCAAGCAATATTGGCATCCTGGGTGGCGCTGCCGAGGCTGATCAAGCCAAGGAAGACGAGATTGCTGCCGACAAACAGAAGGCCATCGAACTACGTCTGCGCTCCCTTGGCCTACTGCCTGCTGTGGTTGATAAAAATAGCAAGGGCAGTGCAACATCGTTTGGCGCATCGATAGGTTAGCACATGACACGGGAAGAATACCTACGCCGCAAACAGCAAATTGACGAACAAAACCCAATTGTGAATAGCAATTGGAATAATGGCTTTGGGTGGAAAGACGCTATTGAGGGATCAGACGCTGCTAAAGCATGGAACAGTGGCTTTGGCGCGAAGGATGCCATTGAAGGATCGGCTGCTGCCAAGGCTTGGGAAAGCGGTTTTGGCGCAAAAGACGGCATTCAGAGTTGGGCCGAGGGTGCTGGATTTCTTGGAAACGGAAAGGCTCCTCTCGAGAAGACGCCAGACCAAACGCTCAAGCAATCATCGCTTGGTGCTATGCCAAAAGCCATGCAACAGAGCGTTGATCCTGCATCTGAGACAGAGCAGCCAATTGACGAAATCAATGTCACTGGGACGCAAGACAAATTGTCTGATATTTTTGCCGAGGATGACACAGCCACTCTTGATGGCTTAGATAATCTAAAAAAAAGCAATGACATTGCATTGCAAAACCTTCGTCGATCACAAGCCTCACCATTTGCCCCAAGGCTTGGTGGTGGTACAATTAAGTTAACGAGGTAATCATGGCCGACACGATTGGTAATGAGCCAGGGTTCTGGGACTACGCCGCCGGGGCGCTTGGACCGGGATATGGCCCGAGTGAAACGCGCAGCCGGTTCAAAAGAAACCAACTGCAAGATGCTCTCGTCAATCAATTTATGGAAGAGCAAAAGGCCAAGCAGGAATACCTTGCGGCAAAAGCGGGTGGCCCGACAGGTCTTGCCATGCAAGACATTGATGCCCTCAACCAAGAGACAATGACGGCTCCGCGCTTTGACGGCAAGCGCGTCACGGCAGGCGCTGTTGGTCGCGTTGGCATTCCAGATGAACTGAGAGACAATGCCCCCCTCGAGGACACAAACATTGCTGGCATGAAGGCAAAGCTTCAAGCCAATCCCAATCAGTATTCTGGCAACGAGGCTTTGGCCCCGGTACAAGCAGACCAGTTGCGTGAGCAAATTGCGTCCGCACCTCGCCGATTTGCGACAGCCCAGAACGAACGCCTGACACGCGCAATGCCCGACGAAATGATTGCTGCTGACGTTGAGCGGATGACGCCAAAAATGCAAGTTGTCGGCAAGAACATTGTTCGCCTTGATGGCGATAAAGCGACAGAGATTTATAAGGGTGGTGCTGAAGGAACGTGGCAGCAAGTTGTCGATGGCGATCAAGCATTCAAGGTTCGCGTTGACGAAGAGGGCAATGAAATCAGCAAGCGCATTCCGCTTGGGTTGTCTGCTGATGCTCGCCAAATGAAAATCTTTGCGGCACAGGCGGATGCGGCAGATGCTCGCGCTGGTCGACAAAAACCACCAAAGATAAAAACATACTTCGACAGCGACGGTGGCGGCATTCAAATTGACGAAAATGACCCAGATGACATGAAGATTGTCAAAGAAAAGGGCCTGACATCATCTAGTGCAAATTCTAGCGAACAGAAAGCGCGAGGTTATCTCGACAGGCTTCTGGCTGCTGAAGAAAGGCTGCAACAGCTTGATGACGCTGGATATGACCCATCGAACCTAAAAGACAGCAAGATTGGTTCTGTCCCGTTAGTTGGGAATTACATGGTTTCAGACCAAGGTCAGTCTTACAATCAAAAGAAAAAAGATTGGGCGAGAGCAAAGCTGCGGTTGGAGAGTGGTGCGACCATTGGCGACACTGAAAGCGATGAGGAGTTCAACACCTATTTCGCATCCCCTGGCGACAGTCCGATGGCACAAATTGATAAAGAGAGATCAAGGCTCCAGGCTCAATTGCAACTAGCAACTGAGGCGGGGCCGCTTGGAACAGGCAAAGCAAAAGAAATCAAAGCAAAACAGGTTGAGTTTGAGAATATTGTCCACACAGCAAAATTGAAGGGCATGACCGTTAAGCAGGTTCGCGACCTTCTCAAAAAGAAAAAGGCAGTTCCAAATGCCCCCTAAAGACCCGATCGACTTGCTGCCCGACATCCCTGACGGCGCAGGCGCTCTTGAGAATGCACCGCGCAAGACGGGCATCGAGCGCGACATTGGATTGGCTGGTGGATCAATTGCCAAGGGACTGATGATGTTTCCCAACATTGTTGGTGACGCTGCGAACGCCGCATATAACCTTCCTGTGATGGGCATAAATAAGCTTGCGGGAACTAACATTCCGCAATTGAGGTATCCATCCGAGGTCACAGAACAAGCGGCTGATGAGTTGCTTGGCGCACCGCGCACTGTCCCTGAGAAGCTTGCAGACACCGGCATTAGGACGCTGACCGGCGCAGGCTTAATGGGGTTTGCATCAAGAGGTATCCAGGCGGCTCCAACGATGTTGAAAGAAATCACCCGCGCCCCAATTAACAAAGTGTCGAAGTATTTACCACCGGCCCCTATTATTTTGGATGACCTCATCAATGTTCCGCGCCTCAATCAAGCGCAACAACTGCTGCAATCATCTGCGGCTGAATTGGCAAAGGCTCCCGTTGTACAGACGGTTGGAAGCCTTGGTGGAACACTCGCCGCTGAAGGCGGCAAGACTGTAACCGATAATCCTGTTGCTCTAACCGCCTTAAGCGTAGGTGGTGGAGTTGTTTCTGGCGGCAGTGCAACAGGAGTGCAGCGCACTGGTGCTGGCATAAAAGAATTGATGAAGCCTTTGTACGCAAAGGGCCGCGAAGAGATTGTTGGCGAGGCGCTGAACCGAGTGTCGACCAATCCGTCACTCGCACGACAAACACTGAGTGACGCACAAGAGATTGTGCCTGGATCACGGCCAATGGTTTCACAAGTCAGTCGCGATCCTGGCTTGATGAATGCCCACAGTGCAGTGCGCGGCATGGACGACACCGGCATAATCCCACAGCGGATTGCAGAGCAAAACACAGCCAGAATAGATATGCTCGATGATCTTGCGGGTGATGAGACAACGCTGCGAACTTTGCGGAACGTTCGATCAAAGACGTTTGATGAATTGGCTGAACCAGCATTCAAGAACGCCGCGCCTGTAAACATGGGCCGCACTTGGATTGAGAACCCGATTGTCCGCAAGATACAGCAAATCAGGGAAACGCCAGAGGGTGCGCGTGAAACCGTCCGAAAGGCAATGGATCACGCTCAAGAATTGATCACTCAAGAGGGGGTTGACCTAACAGATGCGCGGACACTTTACGCGATCCGAAAAGACTTGGCGCTTGCCAGAAACGGCAAACGAACAGACAAGCCAGAACTCAAATTCGCAAAGCAGCAACTTGGTGAGGTTGTTGACCTACTCGACAACAAGATCGAGGAGGCGGCGCCGGGATACCGAGACTACATGGACGTATTCTCCCAGCGTAGCATTCCGCTGGACCAGCTTAAGGCTATCCAGAAAATACGCAATCAATCGGTATTGAACATCACTGACCAAATAAATCAGCGACCAGAGTTGTCGGCCAATAAATTCATTGGGCTGCTGAACAGGAACCTCGATGAGGGCTTGAACCTTCGCGGCCAGGGTCCAGACGGTGCTAAACTGACCAAGGAGCAGTTGGGTACTCTCGACAGAATTGCATCAGACCTTGACCGAGGTCAGGCAATGAACGCGCAAAGCATGAGAACGGGCGGCTCAGACACATTTAAGAACCTGACTGTTGCATCTGTCATTGGGCGAGTGCTTGGACAAAAAACAGGTGAGGCTGTCGCAAACACTGCAATTGTTAAGACTGCGGCTCGACCACTTAGTTTTCTGTACCATGTGCCAGAGCGCGAAATGCAGCAACTCTTGCTGGATGCGTGGCTCGATCCAAAATTGGCGGCACGGCTCATGGGCAGGGCAACAGACCGAGAGATTGCCGAGATTGGCCGAGAACTAAAGGTCCGCGCCGGGCAGCAGGCGGCTGCGGCAGGATTGTATTCTGGGGGTGAGTAATGGCGCTTAAGTTTTCCCCCCGTTCCCAAGCAGCCCTGGACACCGCCCACCCTGACCTACAGCGGCTCTTCCAGGCGGTTCTCGATGCTGGGCATGATTGCACCATCCTGGTCGGACATCGCACCCAGGAGGAGCAGGATGAGTGCTGTCGGCGTGGCGTGAGCAAGACCCCGTGGCCGACATCTAAGCACAACAGCCTGCCCAGCATGGCGGTGGATGTCATGCCATGCCCAATCGATTGGGATAACGCCGCGCAGCACGATGAGTTTGCCGTCCAAGTGCGACTGATTGCCGACGAACTCAAAATTAAGGTGCGGTGGGGCGGGACGTTCAAGAAGCTTGTGGATAAACCGCATTGGGAGTTAACCGCGTGAAGCTTGAAGAACTCAAACGCGCATTGGCTAACCAGCAGGGCCAGTATTTCGACCAGCCCGTCGAAGCCATCCCTGGCCTCGATGCCGCGCCCAAATTTGCTCCCGACACAGGCTTTAGAGCAGAGGGCAAACGCGCACTCGCATCTGGTGCGATGGATACCTTGATGGGCATCCCTGAAATAATCCAGGCGCTGGGCCGCAACGCATACACCGGCATGAGTTCCATCCACGGCGAGAACCCCACGGCTGGCGAGGGTGCTGAAGCGGCACTTGCAAAGCGCGACCTCGTACCACTGACCACGGGCGGTAATATTGCGCGATTTGGGGTTGGTATGGGTTTGCCAATGGCAGGCAATATGTATGGCCGTGCAGTGCGCGGTGCTATTAGTGCGGCAGAGCGTAATGCTCTTCCAGCCGCCGAAAGGGGCATGATTTATTTGGGTGAAGGCAAAGGTAAAGCAAGCATAGATGTTCCAGACGAAGCCCCTCGTTTAATCAAACCAGAACGTCCTATGCTAATTGGAGCAGATCACCCATCACAGGTTTCTGTCGCAAGACCAACTGTTCCAGGCCGCGCACTGTACGGCGATCCCGACAAAGAAATGTTGATGCAAGACGTTGCGAGAATGCTGACGATGGAACCAGAAGCCCTGCGAACCTCGACGCGGCAAATCAAGGGCTTGCCATTTATGAAGTCATCAACCGCGAAAGGTGCGTCAGGTATATTGAATGACGCGGTTCAACGTGGTGCTGATAATCTAGAGTACATCGCAACAGAATTAACATCACCAGCGGACTTCAATATGTCCCGCAAGTGGTATGGCACTGCCAACAAAATGTCTGGGGCTGGCGCTGAAAATGCTGGTGTTTCTGAGGACGTTGCCCATGCGATCACAGCCAACTATTCGCCTGGAACAGATTGGAACGTAAACATAGCAAGGCAAGAGCGCCTGCTAAAAATGCTTGGCAACAATTTTGACCTCAGTGAACCGTCTGCGATGAAAGCCGCCGAGGATCACGCTATGGGATTGATGAACAGCAAAACTAGCCAGTTGGCTGGGCGGTATTCCAAAAAAGAAATCAAAGAGATATTGAGAACACCATTTCTTGCTCTTGATGATGAGGGCAAGCAGCTTGTTAAAGTGATGGCGACTGATGCCGCGCAGAACCCGAAAAGGGTTGCATCGTATGCTCCAGATGGAAGCGTCTTGGACCCTGACTACACAAGCATAACTTGGGGAAGCGGTGCTGACCTCAAAAAGATTGTCAACATATTGAAAGACCCAAATCTGCAAACCATTTCTGAGAACCTTGGTAAAGGAGCGAAGGTTCCAACATTCTATAACGACATAGCATCACCAAACTCTCTTTTGCCTATGGCCGTCAACGACACGCACAATATGGCTGGCGTTAATTTTTTCCCATATGCACAGAAAGACATGGCGGTTGCGCGAGGCTTTGGTGCGGCTCCAACCGGCGGCGGTGCAACGCAGGGTGTCGCTGGACACTATGGTCTGTACAACGATGCGGTGGTCGAGGTTGGGAAGAGATTGGGCATTCCACCAATGCAAGCACAATCAATTGTCTGGGAAACAACCCGCAAACTTTTTGATGATATAAAAACACCAAAACTGAGGCAGGCAGTAGCTGATGCTTGGAAGAACAACCCCAACGCAAATAATGCGCGGCGTGAAATTACAGAAATTGTTTTGAAAGCGCGACAGGCATCAGATTACGCAAAGGGCATAAAGTCTGAAAAACTGGCAACCAAGAGTAGTCGGTCCCTGATAAAGAATGACGCGCCATTTGAAACAATGCTGGGCGATGAAGGCGCAGCATCTGCCGTCAGGTCAAGACTAAGAACGGGCGACTAATTGTCCTCGCCGGTATCGTCATAAATGTCACCAGACACGATGACGTAATAAGCTTCTGCCTCAGTTATAAGGGGGCAGTCTGGCTTGTCTTTGTTTTCCCAATCAGCAATTGTTTGGATTGGCACACCTGTTTTTTTAGATGCCTGACCGCGGGTCATCTCGGCATCGACGCGCATTTCGACAAGTCTTTTCTTGACCTTTGCCAGAGACAGCCCCTTTAGATGCTGATATCGCGCAACACTTCTTTTTGACATTTCCCATCACTCACAATGCCAAGTCTTTGTCTTTCGCTTTAGCCCCACCGGCCACGCTAACTTGCCAGCGTTCCAGCTTTTGTCTTGAAACAACACCATGTCTGTTGACACACAAGTCAACCGGCCATTGTCCAACTGAACGAACGTGAACTCTTTAGCCTGCCCAGGATCACGGCTGAACCCGTCACCCAGCGGCCCCGCGGTGAACAGATATTTGCCATCCCACTCTTTGCCGTTGATCTTCACCCTGGCATCAACATGGCGCAGTATTTTGTA
>Ga0209596_1000629_pt1 | contig 32533 bp, 26 predicted proteins | sample M_130807_MF_Meta_FD_187314 | JGI IMG/M metagenome (GOLD analysis project Ga0209596, IMG submission 187314) | Freshwater microbial communities from Lake Montjoie, Canada to study carbon cycling - M_130807_MF_MetaG (SPAdes) (version 2) | ecosystem: Environmental > Aquatic > Freshwater > Lake... | reverse complement strand
GAGCTCAACCTGCAGACCTTGGCCTGCATCCAGTGCGGCGGCGGCATCGAGCAGTCTGCGAGCGTTGGCCGGAGAGCGAAACAGATAGGCGGTCTCCTGCCAGGCCTCCCACTCGTCGGCCGAGATCAACACCGCGCGACCGTTCTTCGAGGTGATCTCGACAGGTGCCCTGTCGTCGTTCACCTGCTGAATCAAGGGGAACAGATTCCTGCGGGCCTCACTCGCCGTGATTGCCATGGTCAGACCTTCCTAGTGGTACGGGAAACGGTACCATAGCGCAAACCTCTTCACCGTCGATTACTACCGCCGATAAACGTTCGAGCGGTGCTCGACGCGGTGAACCCAAATAGTCGCTGTCGGGTCGTCGATGCGGTAGAGGAGTCGGTAAGGGCCGCGCCGAGCGCTGTACTGGCCTTCTAGCTCGCGGCTCAGCGGTTTGCCGACTCGTCGGGGTTGGCGCGCCAGGTCACCGAAGGCGAATGTGATGACCGCACTCAGAACGCGCGGTGGCAACCTGTCGAGGTCTGGCCGGGCCGTGGCAGTGAAACGTGTCTGGTAGCCGTCTTCCGTGGGGCTCACGTCAGTGTGGTCGCCCTGGAACCTGGTAGGCGGCCCGGATTTCGTCCTCGCCGTAGGTGCGTCCGGCAGCGATGTCCGCCTCGGATTGACTGATCGATTCGAGGATGCCGGGCTGCGACAGCCAGTGCAGCGTCTCCTGAATCGACTCCCATTCGTCGACGCCGATCAGCACCGCGGCCGGCGCGCCGTTTTTTGTGATGGTGATCTGGTCACGCGTCTCACAGACGGCATCGACGTACTCATTAATCTTGCTCTTCAGCTGAGATATCGGCAGAATCCTCATAGGTCTACTTTAGACCTAAATTTAGAGCCGGGATAGACGCTAATTGAGGTCGCGGCCCGGAAACCGGTACCCGCCAAGCTGATGCAACGCCGGCCCGGCCGCTGCCCGCGCCATCATCACCCGGTGCGCCTCGTCGTGCTGCAGCGCGAACACCCGTTCGTCACCGAAACCTCGGTCGATCCGGTCCCGCACATAGGCCAGTTCGACCACCTGAATCGCGAACCTCTTCACCGCCGACGCGGCCGGGCGCCCGCCGAACCGCAGCGCGGCCGCAACGGCCATCTTCCGCGACCGCAGCGAGCCCAGCCAGGTCGCCTCAACCGGCGTCAGCATCCCGGTCGCCACCATGTAGGGCAGCTTGTCGGCGACGATTCGCTGTTCGCGGCGCCGGGAGTTGATCGCCAGGACGATCGCCAGCGCAAAAACCGGCATCATCCACAGGACATAGACGCCCAGGTAGGTCTTGGCGCCCAGCAGCGCCGAGCCGTTCCACAGCCCGTGCATGACGACGGCGCCGAGGTAGCCCAGCAGCACGCACCCCAACCGGGCCGCCAGGCTGCGTTGCTGCAGGGCGAAGTACACCCCGATCCCGGTCATCGTGGTGAACAGCGGATGGGCGAACGGCCCGATCACCAACCGCATGCCCGCGATGGCCAACGAGCCGGGCAGCGTCTCGGCGCTGGCGATGTAGAAGATGTTCTCCAACCAGGCGAATCCGGCCGCAGTGAAACCGGCGTACACCAGGCAGTCGGTCAGCGTGTTGAGTTCGATGCGGCGCCGGCCGGTCAGCATCAGCAACAGGAACAGGCCCTTGGCCGCCTCCTCGACCACCGGGGCGCCGATGGCCACCGTGGTGAAACTGACCTCCTCCTGGCCGGCGCTGAAGGTCTGGTCGACCACGTGTTCCAGCGCCACCGACAGCAGCACGGCCACCGACGCACCCCAGAGGAAGGCCATGATCAGCAGCCGCGGCGGTTCCGGTTCCCAACGATCCAGCCACAGGTAGCACGCCAGCACGCCGGCCAGCGCCATCGTGGACAGCGCGAAGCCCAGGGCGGTGCCGGCCGGGTTGACGGCGGTCAGCAGGCTCAGGATCAATCCGGCGAGCGTGCCGAGCGCGAGAATGGCTGCCAGGGGGGCGCCGACCTTGCGGACCGGGCTGGGATAAGGCGGCACTGTGGCATAGGACGCCAGCACGGGAGCGTGGGACACCAGAGCAGAGTAGCTGCGGGCACACCCGGGTTTGTCCAGGTTGCGCCCTGTCGAGTAGGCTCTGCCGGTACTCGTGTGCACCATTGCGGGCACATCGCACGTGATCCCAACCGAAATGTCCCTACGACCGACCCTGTCCGGAGCAACCCAACAATATGCCCAGTCCCACCATCACCTCGCCGCAAGTAGCCATCAACGACATTGGCTCGGCCGAGGACTTCCTCGCCGCTATCGACAAGACCATCAAGTACTTCAACGATGGCGACATCGTCGAGGGCACCATCGTCAAGGTGGACCGGGACGAGGTTCTGCTCGACATCGGTTATAAGACCGAAGGGGTCATCCCCTCCCGCGAACTTTCGATCAAGCATGATGTCGACCCCAGTGAAGTGGTGTCCGTCGGCGACAAGATCGAAGCCCTCGTCCTCACCAAGGAGGACAAAGAAGGCCGCCTGATCCTGTCCAAGAAGCGCGCACAGTACGAGCGCGCCTGGGGCACCATCGAGGCACTCAAAGAGGCCGACGAGGCCGTCAAGGGCACCGTCATCGAGGTCGTCAAGGGCGGCCTGATCCTCGACATCGGCCTGCGTGGCTTCCTGCCCGCCTCCCTGGTCGAGATGCGCCGGGTCCGCGATCTGCAGCCGTACATCGGCAAGGAGATCGAGGCCAAGATCATCGAGTTGGACAAGAACCGCAACAATGTGGTGCTGTCGCGGCGCGCGTGGCTGGAGCAGACTCAGTCCGAGGTGCGCAGCGAGTTCCTCAACCTGCTCGTCAAGGGCGCGGTCCGCAAGGGCGTGGTGTCCTCGATCGTCAACTTCGGCGCGTTCGTCGACCTCGGTGGCGTCGACGGTCTGGTGCACGTCTCCGAGCTTTCCTGGAAGCACATCGACCACCCGTCCGAGGTGGTTGCCGTCGGCGACGAGGTCACCGTCGAGGTGCTCGACGTCGACATGGACCGCGAGCGGGTCTCGTTGTCGCTGAAGGCAACTCAGGAAGATCCGTGGCGGCACTTCGCCCGCACACATGCGATCGGCCAGATCGTGCCGGGCAAGGTCACCAAGCTGGTGCCGTTCGGTGCGTTCGTGCGCGTCGAAGAGGGCATTGAGGGTCTGGTGCACATCTCCGAGTTGTCTGAGCGCCACGTCGAGGTGCCCGATCAGGTGGTCGGCGTCAACGACGACGCGATGGTCAAGGTCATCGACATCGACCTTGAGCGGCGCCGGATCTCGCTGAGCCTCAAGCAGGCCAACGAGGACTACGCCGAAGAGTTCGACCCGTCGAAGTACGGCATGGCCGACAGCTACGACGAGGCCGGCAATTACATCTTCCCCGAGGGCTTCGACTCGGCAACCAACGAATGGCTCGACGGGTTCGACAAACAGCGCGGCGCGTGGGAGGCCCGGTACGCCGAGGCTGAACGCCGGCACAAGATGCACACCACGCAGATGGAGAAGTTCGCCGCTGCGGACGCCGCCGCCGCCGAGGAGAATCCGACGTCAAGCTCGACATCGTCCAGCTCGAGCTCGAGCTCGGGCTCCGATGATGATTCCGCGGGCGGATCGCTGGCCAGTGACGCCCAGTTGACGGCGCTGCGCGACAAGCTCGCCGGCAACGTCTAGCGCGCCACGGCCCCTGAGCTTCGCGCCATGTTGCGCATCGGCCTGACCGGGGGGATCGGGGCGGGAAAGTCGACGGTGTCGTCGACCTTCGCGCAATGCGGTGGCGTGATCGTCGACGGTGACGTGATCTCCCGCGAGGTGGTGCAGCCGGGCACCGAAGGTCTGGCTGCGCTGGTGGATCATTTCGGCCACGAGATCCTGCTACCCGACGGTGCGCTGAACCGACCGGCGCTGGCCGCCAAGGCATTCGGCGATGAGGCGCAGCGCGCCAAGCTCAACGCGATCGTTCATCCGTTGGTCGCGAGTCGCCGTGCCGAGATCGTCGCGGCGGTGTCCGAGGATCAGGTGATCGTCGAGGACATCCCGTTGCTCGTTGAATCCCAGATGGCCCCGCTATTCCCGTTGGTCGTGGTGGTGCACGCCGATCCGGATGTGCGGCTGAGCCGGCTGATCGGTATTCGGGGCATGGACGAGTCCGACGCCCGGGCCCGGATCGCCGCCCAGGCCACCGAGGAGCAACGCCGCGTGGTGGCCGACGTCTGGCTGGACAACTCCGGGACCGAGGGCCGGTTGGTGGAGCGGGCCCGCGAACTCTGGTACGGCCGTATCCTGCCGTTCGCCCACAATCTCACCACCGCAACGCCCGCAGCAGAATCTGGACGCCTGGTGTCGGCGGACCCGGACTGGGCTGCGCAGGCAGCGCGAGTTCGGGCCCGGTTGAACACCGCGTGCGGGCACCGGGCCCTGCGGATCGACCACATCGGATCCACCGCGGTGGCCGGGATGGATGCGCGCGATGTCATCGACATGCAGATCACCGTTGCGTCGCTGGATGTCGCCGACTCGCTCGCCGATGATCTATCCCGGGCCGGGTATCCGCGGGTCGAATCCGTCACCGCCGATGTCAGCTTCGATGCTGATACCGATAACAGCCTGTGGCACAAGCGGTTTCACGCTTCAGCCGATCCCGGTAGGCCCACCCACATTCATATCCGTGTTGACGGATGGCCCAATCAGCGGTTCGCGCTGCTGTTTGTCGACTGGTTGAATGCCAACCCGGGCGTGCGTGCCGACTATGCGCACGCCAAGCGATCGGGCACGACACAGCAGTGGTTCGGTGACGCGCACCCGCGGGCCTGGGCGTGGGCTGAGGCCACCGGGTGGCCGCAGGTCAGTTAGGCGCTACCGCAGTTGCCGGTGCCGGAGCGCTGAAGTCGGCCGCGGGCACGTCGGTTGCTGGCACTGTGGTTGCTGGCACTGTGGTTGCTGGGGCGTCGGTTGGGGGAACGTCGGTCGCCGGAATGTCTCCCGGCGCGAGTGGGCTTCCGGTGGCATTGCTCAACGGCGCGCCACAGTTCATGGCACCGTAATCGGGATCATCCTTGGCCGGCGTCAGCCGAGGAGCGATGAACTGGTCGGCCTGGATGACGATCTCGTCGTCCACCAGGATCTCGCAGTGCAGATTCGCCGAGTACGGCCACTGGATCGAGATCCGCAAACCGGCCTCTTTCGGGTCGGTCAGGATGCCCGTGGCTTCGAACGTCCGACCGGGCAGCATGGTCGGATTCGCATTGTTGATCTGGGTGTCGGAGATCCGGAAGCCGATCAGGGCACCACGTGCTATCCCGGTGATCCGGGCGCGGTAGGTGATGTTGTGCTGGACGATGTCGTCGGCCGCGGCCACGCCCGCGACCGGAAACGTGGCCGCCGACAGTGCCACAAGGGCACCGAGGGTTACCGAGTGTCTCATCCGTCCCACGGGTGACGAGGGTACGCCTACCGCCAGGTCACGTGCACATCGAGGCTGGACAGCCAGGCGTTGAGATCGTGCCCGTGAGCGGCGAGGCCGTCGACCGCTGCGACCGCGGACAGCAATGCTGCTTCGGCGGTCTCGGGAGTCACCAGACCGTGCGCACGGGCTTCGAATAATTCGTTGACGTCGACCATGTCGGTGCCCCGGCCGGTGCGCACCACCAGGTCGATGTAGTGATCCTCGGTCTCCCAGCGATCCGCGCCGACGGTGATCCGCCCGATGTCGAGATAGAAGTCCTGATCCCGCTCATATCCCGGGTTGAAGTGGAAGACGCTGGCTCGCAGACCCGGTGCGGGCAGCAGCCACGACTCGAGATAGTGGAATTGGGCCCGCCCGGGCGTGGGCCGGGCCATATAGAGGCCGCACGGCTGCACCCGGTATTCGTCGACCTCGCGAACGATCCCCTTGGGATCGGTGTTGGTGCGCGCGACGAGGTCGAAGGTCTCACGCTTGGGCGGGTGGATGGGCGGCGGGTGGATAAGCGGCGGGTGGATGCTGACAGCGTAGAGGGCCGTCGGCGGCCGGGCTTACCCTGTAGCCATGGCCTTCGCTTCCGAACACCCGGTGGTGGCGCACTCGGAGCACCGGGCTGTCGAGGATGCGGTGCGTACCGGTCCGCAGTTCGAAGTGGTCAGCGAATACGAGCCGGCCGGGGATCAGCCCGCCGCGATCGCGGAGTTGGAGCGCCGGATCCGGGCGGGGGAGCGCGACGTGGTGTTGCTCGGCGCCACCGGCACTGGTAAGTCGGCCACCACGGCCTGGCTGATCGAGAAACTGCAGCGGCCCACGCTGGTGATGGCGCCCAACAAGACGCTTGCCGCACAGCTGGCCAATGAATTACGAGAGATGTTGCCCAACAACGCCGTCGAGTATTTCGTGTCGTACTACGACTACTACCAACCCGAGGCCTACATCGCGCAGACCGACACCTACATCGAGAAGGACAGCTCGATCAACGACGATGTCGAGCGGCTGCGGCACTCGGCCACCTCCAACCTGCTGTCCCGGCGCGACGTGGTGGTGGTGGCATCGGTGTCCTGCATCTACGGCCTGGGCACGCCGCAGTCCTACCTGGACCGGTCGGTGGAATTGCAGGTCGGCACCGAGGTACCGCGCGACGCCCTGCTCCGACTGCTCGTCGACGTCCAATACAGCCGCAACGATATGTCGTTCACCCGCGGCTCATTCCGGGTGCGCGGCGACACCGTCGAGATCATCCCGTCATATGAGGAACTGGCCGTCCGCATCGAGTATTTCGGTGACGAGATCGAGGCGCTCTATTATCTGCACCCGCTGACCGGCGACGTGGTGCGCAAGGTGGACTCACTGCGGATCTTCCCGGCCACCCACTATGTTGCCGGCCCGGAGCGGATGGCGGCGGCCATCTCGACCATTGAGGAGGAACTCGCCGATCGTCTCGCCGAACTGGAACGGCAGGGCAAGCTGCTGGAAGCCCAGCGGCTGCGGATGCGCACCAACTACGACATCGAGATGATGCGTCAGGTTGGGTTCTGCTCCGGTATCGAGAACTACTCCCGGCACATCGACGGCCGCGAGGCAGGCTCAGCCCCGTCGACGCTGCTGGACTATTTCCCCGACGACTTCCTTGTGGTGATCGACGAGTCTCATGTCACCGTCCCGCAGATCGGCGGGATGTTCGAGGGCGATATGTCCCGCAAGCGAAATCTCGTGGAGTTTGGGTTCCGGCTGCCCTCGGCGACCGACAATCGTCCGCTGACCTGGGAGGAGTTCAGCTCCCGGGTGGGGCAAACGGTGTACCTGTCGGCGACACCGGGGCCCTATGAACTCGCTGCGGCGGGAGGTGAGTTCGTCGAGCAGGTCATCCGCCCCACCGGCCTGGTCGACCCGCAGATCGTGGTCAAGCCCACCAAGGGCCAGATCGATGATCTGATCGGTGAGATCAGGGTCCGCGCCGAACGCGACGAGCGCGTCCTGGTCACCACGCTGACCAAGAAGATGGCCGAGGATCTCACCGACTACCTGCTGGAGATGGGCATCCGGGTGCGGTATCTGCATTCCGAGGTCGACACGTTGCGCAGAGTCGAACTTCTGCGTCAGTTGCGCCTGGGCGAGTACGACGTGCTGATCGGCATCAACCTGCTGCGCGAGGGCCTGGACCTTCCCGAGGTGTCGCTGGTCTCCATCCTCGACGCCGACAAGGAAGGCTTCCTGCGGTCGGCCCGCAGTCTCATCCAGACCATCGGACGTGCGGCCCGCAACGTCTCCGGCGAAGTCCACATGTACGCCGACAAACTCACCGACTCGATGAAACAGGCCATCGAGGAGACCGATCGCCGGCGCGCCAAGCAGGTCGCCTACAACGAAGAACGCGGGATCGACCCGCAACCGCTGCGCAAGAAGATCAACGACATCCTCGACCAGGTGTATCAGGAGGCCGACGACACCGAGGCTGTCGAGATCGGCGGGTCGGGCCGCAACTCGTCACGGGGGCGGCGCGCCCAAGGTGAGTCGGGCCGGGTAATGAGTTCCGGTATCAGCGACGGCCGCGACGTCTCGTCGATGCCGCGTGCCGAATTGTCCGCACTGATCAAGGATATGACTGACCAGATGATGGCCGCGGCGCGCGATCTGCAGTTCGAGTTGGCCGCTCGTCTTCGTGACGAGATCCACGATCTGAAGAAAGAACTGCGCGGTATGGACGCCGCAGGCCTGAAGTAGCACGCAGCGACCACGTGACGGATTCGACGGCGGCAGTCGGCAGCTGGCGCGAGTTGCTCGGCCGCGAGTACGCCGGGGCCACAACGGTTTTGGCGGGTGGAGTCGCACTGTATGCGATCAATGAGTTCATCACGATAAGTCTGCTGCCGAGCGTCATCACCGACATCGGCGGTGCCCGGCTGTATGCCTGGGTGACGACGGTATATCTGGTGGCGTCGGTGATCGCGGCGACCACGGTCGGTGCTGTACTGATTCGATTCGGCCCCCGCTTGTCGTATCTCGTTTCCCTGCTCTCCTTTGCGGCCGGCACCGCGGTGTGCGCGCTCGCGCCCTCGATGGCCATCTTTCTCGTCGGCCGGATGGTGCAGGGACTGGCCGGCGGCGTACTGGCCGGCCTCGGGTATGCGGTGATCAGCGCCGCACTACCGGAAAAGTTGTGGACCCGAGCGGCGGCTGTGGTGTCAGCGATGTGGGGTGTGGGCACCCTGATCGGCCCCACATCCGGCGGCTTGTTCGCCCAATTCGGTTTGTGGCGTTGGGGATTCGCGGTGATCCTGCTCCTGGCCGTATCGATGGCCATGCTGGTGCCGATCGTTCTGCCCGCGCGGGCTGACACCTCCGGGCCGCGAGTTGGCATCCCGATTCGCTCACTCGGACTGCTCGGCGTTGCCGCACTGGCGGTCAGCATTGCGGCTATCCCTCGCAACGTTGCGCTCACCGTGGGCCTGCTGGTGTTGGCCATCGCACTGGTGGTGGTATTCCTCATCGTCGATCGGCGTTCGGTGGCACGGGTGTTGCCGCGCAGGGCTTTTGAGCCTGGACCGTTGAAATGGATTTACCTGACCATGGGCATGCTGATGGCGGCGACGATGGGCGACATGTATGCGCCGCTGTTCGGGCAGCGACTCGGTGGGCTGGCGCCCGCGGCTGCGGGATTCCTGGGCGCGGCGCTATCGGTCGGCTGGGTGGTGGGCGAGATCCGCAGTGCGGCGATCAGCGATCACCGCACCGCCGCGAGGGTGGTGGCGGCGGCCCCGTTGGTGATGGCGGCAGGGCTGGGGTTGGCCGCGCTGGCTCAGTGGGACGGCGCCGGACCCGGCCTGGTCGCGATCTGGGCGATTGCCCTGGGCATCAGCGGTATCGGAATCGGCGCCGCCTGGCCGCACCTGAGTGTGTGGGCTATGGGGTCAGACGGCGGGGGGTCAGACGGCGGGGGGTCAGATGGCGGGGCTTCGGCCGGCGGGGGTTCAGTAGACGAAGCGGGGGAGCAGGCGATCGCCGCGGCCGCCATCAACACCGTCCAGTTGATCTGTGCGGCATTCGGGGCCGGACTGGCCGGAGTCATGGTGAACCTGCGCGAGACGCCTGACGCCCCGGCCGCCCGGTGGATGTTCGCCGGCTTTGCCGGCATGGCTGCGGTGGGGTGGTTCGCCTCATCCCGGGCCGGTGCCCGTCAACCGGAGTAACCGTCAGAGCACCGGTTGGCAACGGTTCGGTAACCCCCACATTTGTCGCACCGTCAGGTGACTTACACGTCTGTAGTTTTGCCTCAGCGCTCAATACAGAAACGGGGACTAAGCCAATGTCACGGATCACCACTCGCGTGGCGGCGGGCACGGCGATCGCGACTGCGGGTCTGTTCTGGACGGTTCCCCTGTTCTCAGTGCTCGCGGCGGCCGACAACACCGTCAGTCCGGGCGGTGTCCCGTGCATCAGCATCTTGCAGAATGCCATCACTAACCCGCCGGACCTGTCCGGTGGGCTGCCAGGCTCCGTGGCCTCGATCTTCAACCCCGGTTCGCCCACGGTCGGCGTGCCCATTCCACCGGCCAGCGCCGTCGGCAGTGTGCCGGTTCCGCCGGCCACCATCCCGGGAGCGCCGGGCACGTTGGGGTCAGGCGGCGTCGTGATCCCGCCGGCTTCGGTTCCCGGAGCGCCGGGCACCGCGGTGGTGGGTGGCGTTCCGACACCGCCGGCCGCCGTCCCGGGCACCCCGCCCGCCGCGGTCACCGGCGCGTGGCCCGGGTCGCCGGCCGCGGTTCCGGGCACCCCGCCGGGCGGCGGGGCCGCTGCGATTCCGGCGCCACCGGCCGCCGTTCCCGCACCCCCGGCGGCCGTTGGCGCGCCTATCGCCGCCGCCGCGCCGATCGCCGAGGCATCCGCAGAACTCGGCGGCGCTGACGTCAGCGCCGGAGTTGTTGGCGGCGGTGCACTCGGCGCCGGACTCGAAGGACTTCCCGCGGCCGCCGCGGCGGGTGCGCCCGATGCCGCGATCGGCCAGGCCGGTGGCGCCGCCGCCGCAACGATCGCCGACGCTGCCGCCGGTATCCCCGCGCCGCCGGCCGCCGTACCCGACCTGCCGGTCGGCGCCCCGTTGGGACTGCCGCCCGGCCCGCCCGCCGCAGTGCCCGGTGTCCCGGTCGAGGGTGGATTCGCCGTGCCGCCCGGCCCGCCGGCCGCCATTCCCGGTGATGTGGTGACCGACCTGGCCGGCACACCGCCGGTTCCGCCACTGGCGACGCCCGGCATCCCGGCCGCCGCCGTCGTGGACACTCCGCCCCTGCCGCCGGCGGTGATTCCCGGTGATCCGATTCCGGCGGCGGTCGTGACACCGCCCGCACCGGGTGTGGATCTCCCAGGCGTCCCGTCGGCCGCGTCAATCCCGACTCCGCCGCTTCCGCCGGTCGCCAATCCTGGTGCGGTGGTGAGTGATTCGGCTGCAACCCTGCCGCCGCCACCGCTGTCGATCCCCGGTGCCGAACTCGGTGGCGGAAACCTGGAGTTCCCCGGCACGCCGGACATCACCCTGCCGGGTGTTCCCAGCGCCGCCTCGCTACCCGGGTCGGCGCTGCCCGGCGCGGCACTTCCGGGAACGCCGGGCAGCCTGGGCGCCGACGCTCTGCCCGGACTCCCCGGTGCGGTTCCCGGCGTCCCGACCGCGGCATCCATCGACACTCTGCCTGTGCCGCCCGCCGCAGTGCCCGGCACTCCGGGCGGCTCCGCAGTCGCCGAGGCAGTGACGCCGCCCGCCGCCGTTCCCGGTCTGCCCGGCGGCGGTGGTGGCGGCGGCGTTCCGACCCCGCCCGGCGCCGTACCGGGTGGGCCGATCGCCGGATCCGGCGGCGCGCCGGAAGCGGTCGGCGTTGCATCCCCGGGTACGCCTGCGGCCGGCGCGGCCGGAGGCGGTGTCCCCGGGGCGGTCATCGAGGACAGCGCCGGTCGGACGGACTCGGACAACGTCATCCTCAACAGTTCCGGAACCGGTGCCGGAGTGGGCACTGGCGCGGGCCCGGGGTCCGGCCCGCTGCCGAATGACATCGACACCCGTGTCGCTCAACTCGCCGGCTTGCCCGCCGAAGCCATCGCGTCACTGGCGGCAGGCGTGCCGCCCGCTCCCGCCGCGCTGCCGGCGGCCGCCGTCGGCGGAACCGGCGTTGCCATCCCGACTCCGCCGGCCGCAGTGCCCGGTTTGCCCGGCGGTGGCGGCGGCGGCGGTCTGCCGACCCCGCCGCTGGCTGTGCCCGGTGTGCCGATCGCGGATGTCCTCGCGATTCCCGCGACACCGCCGGCCCTGTTCCCGGGCTTGCCCGGTGGCAGTGCCGCTGCCAGCACCCCGGGCCTGCCCGGGCTGATCCCGTCCGCCCCGATCGCGAACGCGTTCGCGACGCTGCCCACCCCGCCCGTCGAGGTGCTGCCCTCGCTGGCGAATGGTGTGGCGACGCTGCTCTCGCCGCCGCAGATCACCATCCCGGGCATTCCCGGGTTCGGCATTCCACTGCCCAAGACCATCACCACGCCACGTGAACTGGTTTGCATCGGCACCGGATGGTCGGCCGAGGGGCCCGCCGGCACCGTCACTCCGGCCGGCACCGTCACCCCGGGCGCCCCGGCAGCCGATCCTGTTCTGCCGCCCACTACGCGATGGTCGGGCAACTAGTCCCGGCCCATCATCACCGACTCCGGCCGCAGCAGGCGGGTTCCTGGCTTGCTCCGCGTGATCTGAATCGCACCCTGGCGAGGTGCGGAGGGGTTAGGGTCTCGATTGGCGTATGAAACGCCATGAGCAACGCCGTGAGCAATGCCATGAGCAATGGAGGGTTCGAATGGGCGGTTACACAACCGTGGTTGTCGGCACGGACGGATCCGCGTCATCGTTACGCGCGGTCGAACGGGCGGGCCAACTCGCCTCCGGGCCCGACGCCAGGCTGATCGTGGCGTCCGCCTTCCTGCCCGCCCCCGAGGACACCCGTGCCTCGGACCTGCTCAAGGATGAGGGTTACAAGATGGCGGGCACCGCTCCCATCTACGAACTCCTGCATGACGCCCGGGACCGTGCCAAAGCGGCGGGTGCGACGAACGTCGAGGAACGGCCCATCGAGGGTGCCCCGGTCGAGGCACTGGTGGCACTCGCCGAAGAGGTGGGCGCGGATCTGCTTGTGGTGGGCAACGTCGGCCTCAACACGATCGCGGGCCGTCTGCTCGGGTCGGTGCCGGCCAATGTGGCGCGTCGCGCCAAGACCGACGTCCTGATCGTCCACACGTCGGACTAGACCTGATCGTGGGTCGCGTCTTGTGACCACCGTCTTGTGACCACCGACGTGTCGCACCCGAGGTCCTCGGCTGTCCGTTCCCGGTTGTGGTCGAACGGTGTGCTGCAGGCGGAGAACTTCCCCCTCGCGGATGTCTCGCGGCATGTGGCTGAGCCCGGCGCCCTGGTGTGGGTGGATCTGTGCAACCCTGACTCCGCGTTGCTCACCGAACTCGCCGGCGAACTCGGACTCGACGAGCGTGCCGTCCGGGACGTCGACGGGCAGCGGACCAAGGCAACCCGATATGCCACTCACACTTTCCTGACCGTCTACGGCACCGGCGTCGGACCGATCATTCCCGGCGATATCGCTTCGCGGTTGCTGACCGCCCGGATCTCGATCATCGTGCTGCCGACCGCGGTGGTGACGGTGCGACACGAAAACGACCCGCTCCGAACAGTTTTCGACATCGACGAAGTTGTTCGTCGGTGGGATGACAACTCCGATCTGCTTCGCAAGGGCAGCCCTGCCCTACTGCACGAGTTGCTCGACGTTGTGGTCGACGAACAGTTCGACACCATTCAGCAACTCGACGACGCCATTGAGTCACTGGAGGACGAACTGTTCGACGACACCGGTGACAACCGCACCATCCAGCGCAACACCTATCGGTTGCGCAAGGAACTCGTCGAGTTGCGTCGCATCGTGCTGCCGATGCGCGAGGTGGTGAACACCATTCGTCGCAGCGACGCGGCCGATCTTGACGGTTGGTACGCCGACCTGTACGACAACGTCATCCGCGCCGGGGAGTGGACGGATTCCCTGCGCGACATGATCACCACGGTGTTCGAGACCAACCTGTCGCTCCAGGATTCCCGGCTCAATATCGTGGTCAAGAAGCTCACCGGGTGGGCGGCGATCATCGCAGTACCCACCCTGGTCACCGGCTGGTACGGCCAGAACGTTCCCTACCCGGGATTCAGTCAGGTTTCCGGAGTGGTGACCAGCGCACTGCTCAGCGTGATCACGTCGGTGGTGCTGTACGTGATGTTCAGACGCCGCGGCTGGATCTGAGTCAGATCACCGTCGAGCGGATCATCCAGCCGGCCGCCGGATCCAGGGCCAGGCTCATCACGTCGACGGCCTCGAATGCGGTCAGCGGGACGCGTTCGAGTTCACGCTGTGCGGTGATGTGGTCGGTGCCGGTCCAGCCGTTGCTCATGCCGAGCACGCGCGCCCCGTCCTCGCCCCGGTTGCCCGAGTCATAGATGACGGCACCGTGCTCCTGCAGGGCGCGCAGGATGACCTGGGTGGCAGGCGAGTAGCTCGTCATATCGAAGTCGGCGCGCAGTCGCAGCACGGTACCCATCGGCACGCCGTCGGGATTGGTCCCGGTGCCGTCACCGTCCCGCGCCGGCCAGGTGTAGCCGGTGCCACGATCCTTGGCGATCGTGATACCGAGCATGTGATCGATATGGCCGCGCTCAAGATCGTCGGGACGCAGGATCAGCGGCAGGTAGGGCAGCCGGGAGGCATTCGCCGCGCCGATCGCCGGGTAGAGCGGGTCGCTCATGTCGTAGCGCACGCCGGCTTCGGCGATCCAGGCAGAGCCGTACTGATTGGCGTAGATGCCGTTGGCCAGGGCGTCGCCGATGCCATTGGCCGGCAGTTCGACTCCGTTGGCGACGTTGTACAGCTCCTGGGAGATGCAGGTGCCCTTCTGGAACACCAGCAGGTGGCGGTCCCAGGCCGGCACCGTGCCCGAACCCGCCGGACCCATGCCCTCCACGATCGGGTAGTCCGGGATTGCGTACGGCCGGTCATCGATGCTCGGGCCGCTGGTGGACAGCCCGCGATTGAAGATCACCCGTTCGGTCCGCTGCGACGCGCTGACCACGTTCACCGGCATGCCGCCAATGCTGCCCATCCAGGGTTCGCCGCCCCAGGTGGCGCGCAGTGTCGCGCCCCGGTCGGCGCCGAGCACGGACAACCAGGTGCCGGACTTCGTCAGCACCGGCAGGTTTCGTACGTCGGCGTGGAACACGGTGTCCGCGGGCATCAGGGTGCAGCCGCAGAAGGTGGACAGCGGCGCGCTCTGGCCGATCTGCACGGTGACCGGAACCGCTACCGTCCCGCTTCGTCCGTCGTCGATGGTGACGTCGAAGCTGTCCTGTCGGTCGGCGGCGGTGGCGGTGGGCGCGGTGGCGTTCTGTAGCGCCTGACTGGTCGGCGTATAAGCGAAATTACCTGCGGCAGTGACGATTACGGCACCCTTAACGGTGGTGGCTGAACCGCTGTAGGTTAGCCGATCAGCGTCGACGTCGCTGCCGACGACGCGTCCGAGCACCACGCCGGTGGTCGGGTCCGGTGTGCCGAAGACGGCGTAGCCGGTGGGCAGATTGTTGAACGGTGAGACGGTGACGGTCACGGTGCTGGTGCTGGAGTCGCCGGGCTGGCCGATCAGGCCCAAACTCAAGAAATTGATCAAACCGCCGATGCCGTGAAGCTGGAATCCGCTCGCGGCGTCGCTGACCGTGACCCGAAACGTGTCCGTGGTGCCGGTTGCGGCGACCGACGGGTCCGCAAGATAGGAGAAGGTGCCGTCCCGGTTGACCGTGGCGGTGCCGTGGGTCGGCTTACCGGTGATGGTGAACCGCAGCGCCGGACTGTCCGGATCCGCGGCGTTGAGGTTGCCATTGACGACGCCGTTGGTGCTCGATCCGGACTGGGCCGGGCGAAGCGTCGGGGTCTGGTTGAAGAAGGCCGCGGCAAGGCCGGAGAAGACGGCGCTGAACGGGTCGGTCGGCTGCTGGGCGGCGGCGGCCTTAGGGCCGGCGGGGTTGAGCGGCTGGGGCGTCGGTGGTGAGGTCGCCTGCAGTGCCGCTGCCCGGGGGCTGCCCGACGTTCGCGATGCGGCCGCCGCCGCCATCCACGACACCGGCGACTCGATCGGATCGCCACCAGTGGGGCCGCTGGCCGGGTCGATGCTGCGGCCCGGGTTCGTCAGTCGAGCCGTCCGCCGTTGCGCGGCGATGGTCCGTGTCGGTGCCGCGAGCGCGGCAATGGTCCGTGTCGGTGCCGCGAGCGCGGCAATGGTCCGTGTCGGTGCCGCGAGCGCGGCGGGGCGCGAGGTGGTCGGCGGATCGATGGTGTCGCGGTCCGGTGGGGTCGCCGATTGGCGGACGGGCTGATCCGGCTGGGGGCCGTGACGCGGCGGACCGGGCCGAGTCGCTGTGGTCTTAGCTGCTGTGGAATTCGGCGCCGAGTCGGCGACGCTCGAGGGCTCGGTCGCGGGAGCCGCCGGATCGGCGCTGGCAACTCCGGTGCCCGCGGCGGTCATCGCCGCGCCAATACCCAGGGCAATCGCCCATGTGCTGATACGACCGGTATTGCGATGCGGAATCACGTCTGCCCCCTGGCTCCGAACTACCGTAACCCAGCGGCTGGCAAACTTCCACTTTCGGCGAACCGATGCATCCCCCGGCCGGCTCACCCAGTTCAGTAGTCGATGCCTGCGGGGTAGGCGTGGATCAGTGCGGTCGAGAGCTTTGGCACCGCATGGGTGAGGGTGTGTTCGGCCTCGTGAGCGATTCGGTGTGCGTCAGCCAGCGTCACGGAGGCGTCGATGTCGAGTTCGGCCTCGGCGTGCAGCCGGTGGCCGATCCACCGCATCTTCACATTCCGCACACCGGTAACGCCCGGTTCTGCTGCGAGTGCCGCCTCAGCGGAGTCCACCAGTGCGGGGTCCACGCCGTCCATGAGGCGGCGGAACACATCGCGAGCGGCGGTCCGCAGGACGGCGAGGATGGCCACGGTGATGATCAGCCCGATGATCGGATCTGCAAGCGGGAAGCCGAGAGCGACTCCACCGGCACCCAGCAGCACCGCCAGCGACGTGAGCCCGTCGGTGCGGGCGTGCAGCCCATCGGCGACGAGGGCGGCTGAGCCGATGCGGCGTCCGACCCGGATGCGATACACGGCGACAAGTTCATTGCCGATGAAGCCGACGAGTCCGGCGGCGGCGACCCAGCCGACATGGTTGATCGGTACCGGATTGGTCAGGCGACGTATCGATTCCACGCCGGCGACGATCGCCGACAGCGCGATCATTGCGACCACGAAGAGTCCTGCGACGTCCTCGGCGCGACCGAAGCCGTAGGTGTACCGGCGGGTCGCGGGCCTCGCGCCCAATGCGAACGCGACCCATAGCGGGATCGCCGTGAGCGCGTCGGCAAAGTTGTGGATGGTATCGGCGAGCAGTGCCACCGATCCCGAGATGATCACGATCACCACCTGGGCGATCGAGGTGGCGATCAACACCAGAAAGCTGATCTTCACCGCGCGGATACCGGCGGCACTGGACTCCAGCGCGCCGTCAATGCTGTCGGCGGCGTCGTGGCTGTGCGGAATGAACAACTCGCGGACGGCTGCCGTGAACCCATGTCCGTGGTCGTGGCCATGAGGGTGGTCATGGTCATGGCCGGTGTCGCGGCTGTGTTCATGGCCGGTCGCTGAAGCATGTGAGTCGTGTGTCATGCGCGGCTTCCCTTCCGGTTCAACTTGTTCCGGGCAGGGGCCTGAGTGTGCAGCAGCGTGAGGTCGGCGGCGTCACGATGATGGCCGGGTACACCCGGCCCGGCATGCTCGGCGTTGAACACGGCATCAGTCACCAGTTGCTTGATGTGGTCATTGTCGAGGCTGTAGTAAATAGTGGTGCCCTCGCGGCGCGTGCGGACAAGGCGTGCCATCCGGAGCTTCGCCAGGTGTTGGGAGACGCTCGGGGCCGGCTTATCAACGTGATCCGCTAGGTCGCCCACCGACATCTCCTGGCGTACCAGCGCCCAGAGGATCTGAACGCGGGTGGCATCCGCCAGCATGCGGAAGACCTCGACTACCAAATCCACCTCGTCTGCAGGGAGTCGGCGACTGCAAGCACCCTTATCTGCGTTCATATGCAGATAGTAACGCACGCACGACTAGCGCCGCTGTCGCGGGTCACCAACCGCGCTGTTGCCACTCCGCAAGATGCGGACGCTCGTCGCCGAGCGTTGTGTCGTCACCATGCCCCGGATACACCACGGTGTCGTCGCCGTAGACACCGAACAGTTGACTGCTGACGTCGCCCAGGAGTTCTTCGAACGCGCCGGGCTCCCAGGTTTTTCCGACCCCGCCCGGGAACAGGCAGTCCCCGGTGAACAGCTGAACCGCCGTCCGATCACCGGCCGGCCGCAGCGCCAGCGCCACCGAGCCCGGTGTATGACCGCGCAGATGAATGACGTCGAAGTTCAGCTCACCGATCACGATGGTGTCGCCGCCGGCCAGGAACCGGTCCGGTGCCACCGGGAGCGCCTCGGCGTCGAGTTGATGGACGGCAGTCGGCGCGCCGGTGGCCTCCGCGACAGCCTCCAGGGCCTGCCAGTGGTCGCCGTGCTGGTGGGTGGTGACGATCATCTCCAGTTTCGGCGCGTGTTCGGCGAGCAGGGCCACCAGCAGTTCGGGGTCGTTGGCGGCGTCGATCAACAGCGATTCGCCGGTGGCCGAACACGTCACCACGTAGGCGTTGTTATCCATCGGACCCACTGAGGCCTTGATGATCGTCACGCCCGGCAGCGTTCGCCGCGTGGCGGTCTGCGACTCGACGTGGCCGGTATAGGTGTCGTCGACGACTGTCATGGACATCACGGTACTGCCGACGTCGGTGCCGGGGACCGCCGCATAGCATGGGCGGGTGGCTGACCGGTTGATCGTCAAGGGAGCGCGCGAGCACAACCTCCGCAGCATCGACCTCGACCTTCCCCGGGACGCACTGATCGTGTTCACCGGCCTGTCCGGGTCGGGCAAGTCGTCGCTGGCATTCGACACCATCTTCGCCGAGGGTCAGCGTCGCTATGTCGAATCCCTGAGCGCCTATGCGCGGCAGTTCCTCGGTCAGATGGACAAGCCCGACGTCGACTTCATCGAGGGGCTTTCTCCGGCGGTATCCATCGACCAGAAATCCACCAACCGCAACCCGCGCTCCACCGTCGGCACTATCACCGAGGTCTACGACTACCTGCGTCTGCTCTACGCGCGTGCCGGCACGCCGCACTGCCCGGTGTGTGGCGAGCGGATCGCGCGACAGACCCCGCAGCAGATCGTCGATCAGGTGCTGGCCATGGCCGAGGGCACTAAGTTTCAGGTGCTCGCTCCGGTGGTGCGGACCCGCAAGGGCGAGTTCGTCGACCTCTTCGACAAGCTGAACACCCAGGGCTACAGCCGGGTTCGGGTCGACGGTGTGGTGCATTCCCTGACCGAGCCGCCGACGCTGAAGAAGCAGGAAAAGCACGATATCGAGGTGGTCGTCGACCGGCTGACCGTCAAGGCCAGTTCCAAACAGCGGCTGACCGATTCGGTGGAGACCGCGCTGGGTCTGGCCGACGGCATCGTGGTGCTGGATTTCGTCGACCGTGAGGAAAGCGACCCGCATCGCGAACAACGCTTCTCCGAGAAGCTTGCGTGTCCGAACGGTCACCCGCTGGCGGTGGATGATCTTGAGCCGCGGTCGTTTTCGTTCAATTCGCCCTACGGCGCGTGCCCGGAGTGCAGCGGTCTTGGCATTCGCAAGGAGGTCGATCCCGAACTCGTCATACCCGATCCGGATCGCACCCTGGCCGATGGTGCGGTGGCACCGTGGGCGATGGGGCAAAGTTCGGAGTACTTCACCCGCATGCTGGCCGGGCTGGGGGAGTCGATGGGGTTCGACATGGACACCCCGTGGCGCAAGCTCCCGGCTAAGGCGCGCACGGCGATCCTCGAGGGTTGCGACGAACAGGTGCATGTGCGCTACCGAAATCGCTACGGCCGCACGCGTTCCTATCACGCCGACTTCGAAGGAGTCATGGCGTTTCTGCAGCGCCGGCTGGAACAGACCGATTCGGAGTTGATGAAGGAACGCTACGAAGGGTTCATGCGCGACGTCCCGTGCCCGGAGTGCGACGGCACCCGGCTCAAGCCGGAGATCCTGGCCGTGACGCTGTCGGCCGGCGACGATCCGAAGTCCATCGCCGCCGTGTGCGAGTTGTCCATCCGGGAGTGTTCCAACTTCCTCAACGAACTCACCCTGGGCACCCGTGAACAGGCGATCGCCGGGCAGGTACTTAAGGAGGTGCAGTCCCGGCTGGGCTTCCTGCTCGACGTCGGCCTGGACTACCTCTCGCTGGCCCGGGCCGCCGGAACGCTCTCCGGCGGTGAGGCGCAACGCATCCGGCTGGCCACCCAGATCGGCTCCGGTCTCGTCGGCGTGCTCTATGTGCTCGATGAGCCGTCTATCGGGCTGCATCAGCGCGATAACCGGCGTTTGATTGAAACCCTCACGCGGCTCAGGGATTTGGGCAACACGCTGATCGTTGTCGAGCATGACGAGGACACCATCGCCCACGCCGACTGGGTTGTCGATATCGGGCCCGCCGCCGGGGAGCATGGCGGCCAGGTGGTGCACAGCGGTAGCTACGCAGACCTGTTGCAGAACCCCAAATCGCTTACCGGCGCCTATCTTTCCGGTAGGAAGAGCATCGAACTTCCCGCCATCCGTCGGCCAATTGATCGTAAGCGTCAACTGACGGTGGTCGGCGCCCGGGAACACAACCTGCGTGAGATCGACGTGTCATTCCCACTCGGTGTGCTGACTGCGGTGACGGGAGTGTCGGGTTCCGGCAAGTCCACTCTGGTGAACGACATCCTGGCCACCGTGCTGGCCAACCGTCTCAACGGAGCGCGTCAGGTGCCCGGCCGGCACACCCGGATCAACGGCCTCGAACACGTCGACAAACTGGTGCGGGTCGACCAGTCGCCGATCGGTCGCACCCCGCGCTCCAATCCGGCCACCTACACCGGCGTCTTCGACAAGATCCGCACGCTGTTCGCCGCCACCACCGAGGCCAAGGTTCGCGGATACCAGCCCGGCCGATTCTCGTTCAACGTCAAAGGTGGCCGCTGCGAAGCGTGTTCGGGTGATGGCACCCTCAAGATCGAGATGAACTTCCTGCCCGACGTGTACGTGCCGTGCGAGGTATGCCAGGGCGCGCGCTACAACCGCGAGACACTCGAGGTGCATTACAAGGGCAAGACCATTTCCGAGGTGCTTGATATGTCGATCGAGGACGCGGCCGAGTTCTTCGAGGCGATCACTTCTATCCACCGTTACCTCAAGACCCTCGTCGAGGTGGGTCTGGGTTACGTGCGACTGGGACAGCCGGCGCCGACGTTGTCCGGCGGTGAGGCCCAGCGCGTGAAACTGGCGGCGGAGTTGCAGAAGCGCTCTACCGGGCGCACCGTCTACATCCTCGACGAGCCGACCACCGGATTGCACTTCGAGGACATCCGCAAACTGCTGAAGGTCATCAATGGTCTTGTCGACAAGGGCAACTCGGTGATCGTCATCGAACACAACCTTGACGTCATCAAGACCTCGGACTGGATCGTCGATATGGGTCCCGAGGGCGGCGGTGGTGGCGGCACGGTGGTCGCCGAGGGTACGCCCGAGGATGTCGCCGCGGTGTCCGCGAGTTACACCGGCACGTTCCTGGCCGGGATGCTGGAGGCTCCAGTGGCGCCCAAGTCGGCGCCCAAGAAGGTGGCGCGGCGCAAGAAGGTCAGCGCCTAGTTATCCACAGTCTCGTGTTGGTCCACAGTTGATTAGTCGATTGGTTTTTTTGTCGGCACCCTGTTTTATTGTTCGAACATGCTTTCGAATGACGTATCCGAGGCGGTCGACCAGATCGACGCCGCTCTCGATGTGCTGACCGGACTGGATCTGTCCGGGTTGTCGGCCACCGACCTGGTCGGGGTGGCCGATCGGTGCGAGACGCTGGTGCGCCGCCACCGGGTGGTGTGTGGGGATGCCGCGGTCGAGCTGTCGCGTCGAAATACCGCTGAGTTGGGTGGTGCCCCGCATAAGGTGCTGGCTGATTGGTTGCGCATCACCCCCGCTGAAGCCCGCCGCCGGGTCACGCTCGCGGAACCGTTGGCGCCGCGCACGTCATTGCTGGGAGAAACGCTGCCAGCCCGCCACCCGGCGACCGCAGCGGCGTGGCGGGCCGGGGACCTCGACGTCGAGCATGTCCGGGTGATCGCCCGCTTCCTCGACGAACTGCCCCTGGCGGTCAGCGCGGCTGACCGCAGCGATGCCGAAGCGCTGCTCGCCGAACAGGCCCGCCTGATGCGGCCCGATCAGTTGGTAAAAGTGGCCGCGCAGTTGGCGTTGATCCTCAACCCCGACGGGGTGTTCAGCGATGCCGACCGCGCGGCGCGCCGCGGATTTACCTGGGGACCCCAACAGTCCAACGGCATGAGCCAGGGCCGGCTATGGGCCACCCCCGCCCTGCGTGCCGAGATTGATGCCCTATTCGCCAAATTCGCCGCACCCGGGCGCTGCAACCCCGCCGACCAAACACCGTTGATTGAGGGCGACCCCACTCAAGCCCGCATCGACGGCGATCATCGCAGCCACGCCCAACGCCAACACGACGCGCTGTCCGCGATCATGCGCAGCCTGCTCGGCAATCCCAAACTCGGCCAGCACAACGGACTGCCCGTTACCGTCATCGTGTCGACCACACTGCAGGATCTCCAGGACCAAACCGGAGTCGGCACTACCGGCGGCGGAACTCTGCTGCCGATGAGTGATTTGATCCGGATGGCCTCACACAGCTACCACTACCTGACCATCTTCGACAAAGCCACCGGCCGAGCACTATGGCTGGGCCGAACTAAACGCATCGCCAGCGCCGACCAGAGAATCGTTCTACACAACAAAGACCGCGGCTGCACCTTTCCCAACTGCACCGTGCCCGGCTACGGCTCCCAAGTCCACCACGCCACCCTGGACTGGGCTGACGGCGGCACCACTGACATCGATGACCTCGATTTCGGCTGCGGACCACACAACCGACTCGTCAAAAAAGGCGGCTGGCGCACCCGAAAACTGCCCGATGGCACGTGCGAATGGATAGCACCGCCCCACCTTCCCGTCAAAGGCGGAGTCAACAACCACCACCACCCCGACCGATTGCTCAGAAAACTACGTAAACGAGGTGCCGGCTAGTCGAGGCAGTGCGGCCCGGACGGTTATTCCGGCTTGTGCATCGAGGAGCGGATCTCCTCGAGTTTCTCGGCAGCGGCCTTCTGTCGTGCATCGTACTGATCGGCTGCGTTACGAACCTCGGGAGTTTCTTCAGCGAGTTCGGTTGCGCCCAAGGCTGTTCCGTACCGGGTTTCGATTTTTTCCCGCACACCATCCAGTGTCGGCACCCCGGCGTCGGTGTATCCGGTGTCGAGAATTGGGGCGGGAACAGGCGGCAGCGGGGACGCCACGGTGGCGGTTGCGGGTACCGGCGGAGTCGCGGGCTCTGGAGCGTCCTGCTCGGGCGTTTCGGCCATGAGCGTCACCGTACTCCCGTGGGCTGGCGCGCCGCCCCGCCATCGGCGGCAATGCTGACCCCGTCGGGTTGCGTCGAGGTGCCCGGCAGCGCGACCTCGGGAACATCGGGGGTGTCGATTTGGTAGGCCAGCCACGGCAGCGAGGCCGCGAGCACCTGCGCCGCAAAGGGCCAGTCATGCTTTCCTGCCTGCGGAACCACGGAGCATTCGATGCCGTAGGCGTCGCCCAGCCCGCACAGCGCACGTGCGGCCTCGGTCGGTGTGCTCGCCGTAACGGAATCGGGCGGCTCGGGTAACACCGAACCCGGGATCGGAGCGCCGACGGCGCCCGCCGGGGCGGACACCGCGAACCATCCCGCGACAGCGCGATAGTTCCCGTGCTCGGTGATCAGAGTGGCCGGATCCCACTCTGCATATGCGGCAGCGTCACCGCCGAAGAGACGCTCGATGGTCTGCGCCTTGGTGCCGGTGTTGGGTGCGATGTCGCCGTCGATATTGACGAACGTGCTGAACAACTCTGGATATTTGACCGTCAGGTTGACCGCACACGTTCCCCCGGTGGACCAGCCCACGACGCCCCAGTTTGCCGGATCGTCGCTCACCCCGAAATTGTCGACCATGTACGGCACGACGTCTTCGGTGAGATGGTCCGCGGCATTACCCCGCGTGCCGTTCACGCAACCGGTGTCGTTGTTGAACGAACCAATTGAGTCGACGAAGACGAACACGGGCGCATTGCCACCGTGCTTGGCGGCGAATGCGTCGATGGCCGCGATGGCGTTGCCGGCGCGTAACCAGTCCGCGGCGGTGTTGAACTGCCCGCCGATCATCATGACGGTCGGCAGTGCGGGCGGCGGGTCGCTGGCGAAGTAGGCCGGCGGCAGGTACACGAACTCGGCGCGGTGGGCGAACCCCGAGGCATCAGCCGAGATCGTGACCGGCAGTACCTTGCCCTTGGCCGGGACGGTGTTGGTGGCAAGCATCTTGGCGACGGTGGCCTGGTCGGTCTGACCGGGCAGTGGCCCTCCGGTCAACTGACCCCAGGCCGTCGCAAAAGTGGGGAAGTAGCCCACCCACAGGTTCAGCATGAGCGCCGCGCACAGCATGGTCAGCGGCACCGTCAGCAGCGACGCCCCGCGGCGGCGCCAGTCGGCCGACCGCCACCCCAGCGCCGCCACACCGACCGCGAGTCCAGTCAGTCCAAGCCAGAGCCACAGACCGCGGGGAGCAGGATCGCCGGCGAGCCCGTTGGTGGAGATATTCCAGTGCGTGCCCCACGCCAGCGCGACGCCGACCAGCGCAGACACGGGCAGCCACACCAGCCGCCATCGGCGGGTCCGCCACCCGATCGCGAATACGAGCAACGCCACCGTGACGGCTTGAATTGCGAGGGGAGCCCAGCCCTGCATCAACGAGATGTGCTGGTCCACCTGACCAGGCTAGCGCGGCTTTGCCAGCGGGAACGGTAGCGTCTCTCGAATACTTCGGCCGGTGATGAGCATGACCACGCGGTCTACCCCCACCCCGAGACCCCCGGTCGGGGGCATGGCGTACTCCATGGCCTGCAGAAAGTCTTCGTCGAGTTCCATCGCCTCGGGGTCTCCGCCGGCCGCCAACAGGGACTGTTGTTGCAGGCGGCGTCGTTGCTCTACAGGGTCGGTCAGCTCGCTGTAGGCGGTGCCCAACTCCACGCCCCAGGCCACCAGGTCCCAGCGTTCAGCCACACCGGGCCTGGTGCGGTGCGGGCGGGTCAGTGGCGACACCGAGGTGGGGAAGTCGGTATAGAACGTCGGTGCCTCGGTGTCACCCTCGACGAGGTGTTCATACATCTCCAGCACCAGAGCGCCGGCATCCCAGTGGCTCAAATAGGGGATACCTGCGCTGTCACAGAGCCGACGCAGTGTTCCCGGTTCGGTATCGGCATCGACGTGCTCGCCGATCGCCTCCGACACCGCGGCGTGGACGGTCTTCGTCGCCCAGTGTCCGGAGATGTCGACCGGCACCAGTGCGCCCGAGTCATCGGCTGCGGGCCGCATCACCACCTGCGAGCCGTTGGCCGCCGCCGCCGCGTTCTGAATGAGTTCCCGGCAGCCGTCGATCCACGTGAGGTAATCGGCGTGCGCCTGGTAGGCCTCCAACAGGGTGAACTCAGGGTTGTGGCTGAAGTCCACGCCCTCATTGCGGAACGCGCGACCGAGCTCGAAGACGCGTTCCACTCCACCCACGCACAAGCGTTTGAGATAGAGCTCGGGCGCGATCCGCAGGTACAGATCGAGGTCGTAGGCGTTGATGTGGGTCCGGAACGGCCGGGCGTTGGCACCGCCGTGGATCTGCTGCAGGATCGGCGTCTCGACCTCAAGAAAACCCTTGGCGAACAACGTCTCCCGGATCGAGTGCAGGATTTCGCTGCGGGCCCGGATGAGATCCCGGGCCACCGGGTTGATAGCCAGGTCGATGTAGCGTGCCCGCACCCGCGCCTCCGGGTCGGTCAGGCCCTTCCATTTGTCGGGCAGGGGTCGCAGACACTTGCCCAGCATTCGCCACTGGCGCACCAGCACCGAGCGGGTGCCGTTGCGGCTGTAACCCATGGTGCCGGTTGCCTCGATCAGGTCACCGAGGTCGACGCCGGCGAAATCTGCTGTGCCCGAATCGATTTCCGAGCGCTCCAGCACCAGTTGCGCGTCGCCGGACCAGTCCCGCAATTGGGCGAACGTCACCCCGCCGTAGTCCCGGGTCCGCAGCACCCGCCCAGCCACCGTGACCGAGGCGCCGTCGTCGGCGGCGATCGCCGCGGAAATGGTGTGACTCGGTGGCTGGCCTACCGGATACGCGTCGATGCCCCTGTCCTGCAAGGCTTTCAGCTTCGCCAGCCGAACCCGCACCTGTTCGGGCAGTCGGTGTTCATCGCGGGCCGCGTCGGTGTCGGTCAGGGCGACGGACGGCGCACTGCCGTCGGCGTTCAGTCCCGCGGTGGCGGCAATGTCACGTGGCACCTTGGAGTACTGGCCGGTGTGCTGCCTAGCCCGTCGGCTGAACGGCAGTACCAGGAAACCCTCGGCGATCACCGAGGCGACGCCGACCCGCGGGATCAGTCGGGTGTCCTCATAGCAGGCGTACCGCGGTATCCATTGCGGCTGATACTTCATATTGGACCGGTAGAGCGTCTCCAGTTGCCACCAGCGCGAGAAGAACACCAGCAGGGCCCGCCACAGCCTCGCCACCGGGCCCGCACCCAATTGGGCGCCCTGTTCGAATGCCGACCGGAACATGGCAAAATTCAGCGAAACACGATTAACGCCAACGGTTTCGGCCTGCTGTAGCAACTCGGTGACCATTAACTCGATGGTCCCGTTGGGTGACTGCGGTGAACGTCGCATCACATCCAGTGACAGCCCGTTACTGCCCCACGGCACCAGCGAGAGCATCGCGACGACGGTGGCGTCACCTGCCGCTTGGTCATCCTGCACGGCCTCCCCGGTTTTTTGGTCAGCCTGCACGGCCTCCACCAACAGACAGTCGCCGTCGGCCCGGTCGCCCAACCTGCCCAGTGCCATCGAGAAGCCGCGCTCGGTCTCGGTGTCGCGCCAGGCGTCGGCGCGTGTGATGACGTCGGCCATCTCGGTCTCGGACAGATCCCGGTGCCGGCGCATGCGGACGGTCAGGCCTGCGCGCTTGGCCCGGGTCACGGCCTGGCGTACCGCTTTCATATCCGGCCCGGACAACCGGAACTGATCCGGATACAGGATCGCTTCGTCGCCGAGTTGCAGTGCCGTGAGGCCTGCCTCGCGGAATGACTGGGCGGCAGTCGAACTCGCGCCCATCACGCCCGGCGCCCAGCCGTAATCCCGGCATAATTGCAGCCACGCCGCGATCGCCTGCGGCCAGGCGCGCGGATCGCCCACCGGGTCGCCACTGGCCAGGCAGACACCGACCTCGACGCGATAGGTGATCGCGGCCCGCCCGTTGGACGCGAAGATCACCGACTTGTCCCGACGCGTCGCGAAGTACCCCAGGGAGTCGTTCTTGCCGTAGACCTCCAGCAGTCCGCGGATCGCGGACTCGTCCTCACCGGTCAGGGCGTTCTCGGCGCGCTGGGACTGGAACAGCACCACCGCGGCGGCAATCAGTGCCAGCGCACCGAACAGGCCGAACAGCGCGTTGAGGAATCCGTGCGGTTTTCCGGCGAACAGATCGGGCGTGGCGACGACGAACCCGCTGACCCGGTTGACCGCGTAGGCCAGCCGGTAGTCGGGTTGCAGCGAACCAGGGAAAAGTTCTAGCAGGCCCCAGGCCAGCGCGATGCCCAACAGGTTTCCGGCGACCAGCACCGCGGCGGCCTTGTACAGCGCTCCGCGACGCACCTTGGCCGAGAACTCGTGGTACGCCAGCACCAGCACCGCGATGACGGCGATATGAAATGTCAGGCCCAGGAATTCGCCGATGTCCTCGTAACGGCTGCCGTCAGTCTTGATCAGCGACCCGATGTCGAAGCCGACGGTGATCACCAGGATGACCACCAGCACCCACCAGGCGATCCGCTTCTGCGCGGCCAGCGCCCCGGCCATGATGGCAAGTGCGAATGCCCAGGCGAAGCTGGTGTCGGGGAAGTTGAACAGGTAGGTGTCGACGAACTCCCGGGGAACCTTGGTCAGGTGCCGGATCGTCGGCGAGATACTCGACAGCAGCGAGGCGAACGCGATGACGCCCAGAATCCAGCCCGCCGCCGCGGGCACCCAGTGCAACCCGGACCGCGTCCGTCGCATCGTGACCGTCATAGACCGCCAGGATATTCGCTGATCACCTTCTGTGTGACGGCGCGCCTCAGTGCAGTGGCCCGGTGTACTTCTCGCCCGGGCCGAAACCGGGTTCGTCGGGCGCCGCGCTGGCCTCCCGGAACGCCAGTTGCAGACTTTGCAGGCCGTCCCGAAGGGGTTTCGCGTGCGGCCCGAGGTACTCCATCGCGGCCGTTACCAGTCCGGCCAGCGCGGTGATCAGCCGTCGCGCCTCATCGAGGTCGCGATATTCGCTGGTCTCGGGATCGGCCGACGACAGCCCGATCTTCTCGGCCGCCGAACTCATCAGCATGACCGCGGCACGGCTGATCACCTCGATCGCGGGTACCTCAGCCAGATCGCGGATGTCGGGGTTATCCATCATGGCTGTTAGACTTCCACGGACGACCGTCCCGGCGTATGCCAGGACAGCAAGTGGAGTCCCACTCCCACCGCCGGCCGCGGATCACGATCCGAAGGTTGAGCGGTCCGGTCTCGGATACCCCAGGGTATCCGTACTGCGCATGGCGCAGGCGGCTCATGCCGTGATCGGTCGGCTTGGGCCCTGCTTTATGCAGGGCCTTTTTGTTCGGTTGGCACGTTGCGACCGGACAGAATGCTGGTGGCGTGTCCTGCGAGCTGTTCCGGATTCCCATGGATGGTCTGTCCAACAGACCGAACCAGGGAGGCCCCATCAGCACTGAGACCCGCGTCAACGAGCGCATCCGCGTACCTGAAGTCCGCTTGATCGGACCCGCTGGGGAGCAGGTGGGCATCGTGCGCATCGAAGACGCTCTCCGCGTGGCAGCGGATGCTGATCTCGACCTCGTCGAAGTAGCCCCGGAGGCCAAACCTCCGGTGTGCAAGATCATGGATTACGGCAAGTTCAAGTACGAGACGGCACAGAAACTGCGCGAGTCTCGCAAAAACCAGCAGCAGACCGTCGTCAAGGAGCAGAAACTCCGTCCCAAGATCGACCCGCACGATTACGAGACCAAGAAGGGTCACGTCATCCGCTTCCTGGAAGCCGGGTCAAAGGTCAAGGTGACGATCATGTTCCGCGGTCGCGAGCAGTCCCGGCCCGAATTGGGCTACCGACTGCTGCAGCGACTGGGCGCCGATGTCGCCGACCACGGCTTCATCGAGACCTCGGCCAAGCAGGACGGCCGCAATATGACGATGGTGCTGGCACCGCACCGCGGCGCGAAGACTCGAGCCAAGGCGGCAACGCAGGTCGTCGGAGCGCCGGCGGCCGAACCCGCCGAGGATGTCGCCACCGACGAGAGCACCACCGACGAGAGCACCCCCGAGCAGACCAGCACCGAGCAGACCACCGCTTAGTCACCACCGAGAGAAGAGAACTGAGGAAAGATGCCCAAGGCCAAGACCCACAGCGGGGCAGGCAAGCGGTTCCGCAAGACCGGAACCGGCAAGATCGTGCGGCAGAAGGCGGGCCGCCGCCACCTGCTCGAGCACAAGGCGTCCAAGCGGACCCGCCGCCTCGACGGTCGCACCACCGTCGCGGCCAATGACACCAAGCGCGTCAAGAAGTTGCTCAACGGCTGACGCCGCACCCCCTAACTTTTCGAGAACTTGTCGAACGAGCGAGAAGAGGAACACCCATGGCACGCGTCAAGCGCGCAGTCAATGCCCATAAGAAGCGGCGGACCCTGCTCAAGGCGTCCAAGGGCTACCGCGGCCAGCGGTCCCGGCTTTACCGCAAAGCCAAAGAGCAGCAACTGCATTCGTTGAACTACGCCTACCGCGACCGGCGTGCCCGCAAGGGTGATTTCCGCAAGTTGTGGATCACCCGGATCAACGCGGCGGCCCGCGCCAACGACATCACCTACAACCGGCTGATCCAGGGTCTCAAGGCCGCCGGTGTGGAGGTCGACCGCAAGAACCTCTCCGAGATCGCGATCAGTGATCCGGCCGCGTTCACCGCACTGGTCGATATCGCGAAAGCTGCACTGCCGCAGGACGTCAATGCGCCGTCCGGTGAGGCTGCCTGACGGGGACGGATGGTTCCGGCCCCATGGGCACGTCGGACATCCTGACGCCGAAATCCGCCCGGGTGGTGGCTGCGGTCAAACTTCAGCGCCACACCGGGCGGGTTCGCGTGGGCCGATTCCTGGCCGAAGGGCCTAATCTCGTCGAGGCCGCCGCCGCGTGTGGGGTGGTGGAGGAGGTCTTCGCCACTCCGGCAGCAGTTGACCGTCATCCTGATCTTCTGCGCGATTTGGCGGTGACACTGGTGACGGAACCGGCTGCGAAAGCGTTGTCCGACACCGTCACTCCGTCGGGGCTCGTCGCAGTGTGTCGAATTCCAGAACCCCGGCTCAATGAGGTTCTCGGCGACAAGCCCACCCTGATCGCCGTCGCGGTGGATCTCTCCGAACCCGGCAACGCCGGAACGCTGATCCGGATCGCGCACGCGATGGGCGCGGCAGCGGTGGTCTTCGCCGGCAACAGCGTGGACCCATACAACGGAAAGTGCCTGCGGTCCTCGGCGGGCAGCATCTTCGCGGTCCCGGTCATCTCCGAAACAGATACCGCCGGACTGCTGTCACAGCTGCGCTCGGCGGGCCTGCGGATCGTGGCGACCACACTGGACGGTGATACGAGTCTTGATAACGCCGATATGTTGGCGGCGCCGACCGCATGGGTGTTCGGCCCGGAGTCCCAGGGACTGCCCGAGGCGGTCACCGCACTGGCCGATCATCGCGTGCTGATCCCGATGTCGGCCGGTGCCGAGAGCCTGAACGTGGCTGCGGCCGCGGCGATCTGTCTGTATCAGAGCGCCCGCGTCCAGCGGCAGAGCCTAGGCTGATCGCTGTGGAAGTCGAGTCGGTCGAGGAGTCTGGCGCCGAGTCGGGCGCCCCCGCGCAGGGCATCTCCGGCTGGCTGCGCAATACCAATCGCAACCCCGAGATCATCGCGGCTATCCGCCGCGCCCGGCGCCTGCTTCCCGGCGATCCCGACTTCGGTGATCCGCTTTCGGCGGCCGGGGATAGTGGCGCACAGGCGGCCGCGCGGGCTGCCGATCGGCTGATGCCGGAGCGCGAAGTCGCTACCCGGGAGGTGAGCCTGGCCACGCTGCAACTGTGGCAGGCCATCACCGAGCGGGTATCGGGTCGTCCGGCCAACGCCGAGGTGACGTTGTTATTCACCGACCTGGTCAGTTTCTCGGAATGGTCGCTGCAGGCCGGCGATGATGCCGCGCTGCGCCTACTGCGCCAGGTGGCCCAAGCCGCCGAGCCACCTGTGCTGGATGCCGGCGGCCAGATCGTCAAACGCATGGGCGACGGCATGATGGCTGCCTTCGCTGAGCCGGTCACCGCGGTTCGTGCCGCAGTGGAGGCGTTGGAAGCCGTGAAAACTGTTGAGGTGGAGGGCTATACGCCACGCATGCGAGCGGGCATCCACACCGGCCGACCGCAGCGCATCGGTGCGGACTGGCTGGGCGTGGACGTCAACATCGCGGCCCGGGTGATGGAGCGCGCCACCCGCGGTGGGCTCATCATCTCGGGGCCCACGCTGGATCGGATCTCTGCCGAGGATCTGGAGTCGCTCGGCGTGAGTGTTACGCGGGTGCGTCGCCAGGTGTTCGCGCCACGTCAGCAGGGCGTGCCGGCGGACCTGGTGATGTACCGGGTCAAGGCGCAGCGCGATGCGTCGAGCGAGGATGAGCCGGAAGGCGCATGATCACCGCAATCCTGTCCCGGTTGGGGCGGTTGAAGGTGACATTCGCATTCGGCGCAGCACTGGCCGCGGTGGCCTTCGCGCTACTGCATTTCGGGTCGAAGGTCGAGGCGCACGTCATCCGGAACGCCAGCACCAATCTGCATAACCTCGGCCAGGGCCGGATCGGCACGCTGATCAGCAGTGCCTTCGTCAACCCGGTGGACTCCATCCAAATCTGGCTTCCCGGTGTGGTGGCAGTGCTCGCACTGGGCGAATTGCTGTGGCACAGCAGGCGGCTACTGGTCGCCTTCGCAGTCGGGCATATTGGCGCGACCCTTCTGGTCGCGGGCGGCCTGGCGGCGGCAGTGAGTATCGGGTTGCAATCTCGATCGATCGCTGACGTCGCCGACGTGGGTATGAGTTACGGCTCGGTGGCGGTGTTGGGCACTTTCACCGCGGCGATACCGCAACGCTGGCGCGCGGCGTGGATCGGATGGTGGTTGGCGGTCGCGTGTGGCTCGGCGGTAGTCAGCGGTGGCGATTTCACGGCTGTCGGGCACGCGGTCGCACTGGTACTCGGCATGGCGCTCGGCACGCGATTCCGCGGATCTGCGCACTGGACACGGCCGCGATATGTATTACTGGCCGTCGCATCGGCCTTCTGCTATCTGCTGATCGCCTATGACGAGGTGCCTCAGACCATCGTCCTCGGAGTGGCGGGTGCCGCACTTGCACAGGTGGTTTGGGCACTACGACGGGCTTGGAAGTCACCTCAGACGAACTCCTCGGCGCTGGCCTCGATCCAATCCGACAGCCAGGCCTCCGGTGGATCATCGAGCAGTTCGCCGGGCATCAGCCACTCGTAAATCTCGGCGTAGGTTCCGGTGCGGTAGGAGTCGATGCGTCGGTTCAACATCGACGGC
>Ga0209596_1000628_pt1 | contig 32541 bp, 42 predicted proteins | sample M_130807_MF_Meta_FD_187314 | JGI IMG/M metagenome (GOLD analysis project Ga0209596, IMG submission 187314) | Freshwater microbial communities from Lake Montjoie, Canada to study carbon cycling - M_130807_MF_MetaG (SPAdes) (version 2) | ecosystem: Environmental > Aquatic > Freshwater > Lake... | reverse complement strand
CCACGACCACGACGCCGACCCAGACCCCGACGCTGACCCCGACCCTGACCCCGACCACGACCGCAACCCCGAAAAAAATATCTGTTTAACAGAACGCATTTACTTCACCAATCCGAAAGACTCGATTGCCGCGATCTGAATGTAGAGTTCAGGGCAAACTGCCTGCGCGTCTTTCCAGTTTTTTTCGATGAATGCGCCTGTCTCATAAACTATTTTCGGGTCACTGAGCAGAACACATGTCGTGTCCACGCCGATCAGCTTGCCGGTGTAAATGTAGTTCATACAGAACAGAGTGACCTGTTTTCCCATCAGCGATTCCATGCCATTGCCTTCAACTTGCTCGATCAGAACTTTCATTTTTGCTCTCCTTGGTTAAATTCGCTCATCCCTTTTCCTTCAGGTAGTCTTCCGCTTGTGTGACAAGCGGCCCCATGTGTGCATACAAACGGTTGGACAAACGCATTCTTGCATGATGGGCATTGGCTCATTTCTTCCCCCTCGCTTTCTTGCAGGCACGTGCCAATTTGGTTACTTGCCCAAATGCCGACTTTTGAGTATCACCAGACCATACCGCGTACCAGCGCATCGCAGCCTTATAAACCGCGATCTGATTCGGCAGCAGCATCTTCTCCAACGCGGCAATCTTGCGCTTCAGCTTGGCGATTTCTGCCTCTTGTTTAGACGCACCAAGTCCGTTTAAAGGCGCACGCTTGAGTAATTCGTTCATGCTCATGTTTTTCCTTTCAGGTAGGTGTCGATGCGATTTATAGTTTCAGAACTGATAACATTATTCCCCATGTTCTCCAACAATTCTTCTCTAATCTTGCGCAACGACTCCGTCGCCTCGTCCTTCGGCGACTGCGGGGAGAGTGCGCGGAGATTTTCTATAATGAACGCATGACTCAATATCATTGTTCCTTCTTCTGTTGTCGGCGTACCTTTCAGCCATTTGATGCAAGCCTCCACCCCATCCTGCCAAGTCGCACCTTCCTTGACTAGCAGGCGGCGTTCAACGGTGAAACTTGATGAAGGTAATACTTCGCTCAATGCGACACCGCCCACGTTTCCACCCCTGTTTCTGAGACACCACACTTCAACCGGCTTGCTCATGGCTTGTCCTTTGCTCTGAGGGCTGCGATACACTTTTCCGCTTCATCTTGAGAGATTAGCAAATACCGATCCTTTCCAAGGCTGCACAATCGGTTGTACAAATCCTTCGACAGCATCTGCGCGTCGGTTGGTTCAGCAAAACATGCTCCATACTCGTCTAGTAGTTTTTGTTCAGCCTCACTGATAACCCAACCTTTTATAGTGGTGGGAGCGCCGGAATGCGATTCCGTTAGTCCCTGCTTACTTTGCCCGTGCACAGGCGAGGGATTACTGAGTGACTCCCTTTGAAACTCTCTGTACTCACCAGCATTGTGACTAGCCGTGCGGTCGAATCCAGTGTACTGCTCCTGCTTGCTCGCCTTGAGGTGCGCGAGTGCCATGTCGCACAGAGCTTTCCTCACTTGCGCCGACATACTCTTATTCAGTCGGCAATCGTTAATCTGTTCTTCGATCAGCATATCACCAGCCCCCGCAGAACCCATCCTGTTGCAAGAGCGCCAAGGATTACTAGCGCGACTCGGAGATATTCCCACTGGCTAGGAGCTTCTATGATAGTGTGATCTTTCATTTTCCCCCCCTGCTTTGAAGCCATGCCGTAAGCACAGGCGTATCGTGCGGCTTCCATTGCGACCCCGGCTCAAAGCTAAACGGCTTCCCATGCCGTTGACGCGCCTGCAATACCTGCTGGCTCATATTCTTTGGATCAGGCTTTTTATGTTGGATCATATTGCCTCCGCTACGGTGACAACCTTAGACTTGACTGCTATCGCTTTGTATTTCTCATGCCGTGTTGCGCCAATGCTTTTGCGCTGATCGGCGGATAGCCTTGTCCACCAGTCGGCATATTTAGCGGTGCCTGACTCTGCGAATTCCTGCGCCGATACGAGTAACTCCATCGGGCATGAATCGCCTCCCGCCTGCTGCTCACCTGAAAAGGGAGGAGGAACAGGGGAGCTTGCGCTGACCACCACGACAGCGGCAGGCGGGGGCGAACTGGTATCGCCTGGGCCGGCTGCCCAAGCTGCAATGCGAGAACCGGATTCCTCGGTGATAGGACGATCCAGCGGAAACAGGTCTTTATGCTGTTGCTGTAGTTTAATTGGATGCGGGATTCCTGGCTTGTCCGGTGTAAGCAACAGGCTTACTGTCAGTTCATAAGGGACGGTCTTTTCCGTTATCGGTATCCATCCGTCCAGACCGACTAATGATTTCTTCGGTACGATCTGCAATTTCCCGTTGATCTTTTCCATTTCAATCTTGGCCTCGGCGCGGAAACACAGAATCAGGTGCGCCTTAACCTGCAATAGCGTTTGCATCATGCGCTTATGCTCGGTCTTAGGCTTTACCCATGACAGCATCTTGGCGCTATCCCGGCTACCAAGCCTTGCAAACTCTGTTTCCTGCATGTCTAGGATGCCGCCTGCGCCTGCGTATTCGTGGCTGGCACTATCGACCACAATGACCGGATAACCGGCGCTATCAGCCGCTTTGATGGCGTCAGCATACCGTTCAGGGGAGAATGGTTCATGCAATTCCAGAACGTCAAAATCAAACGCGTCTGCATAGTGGCTGGCGCGTCCGTTTTCCGTGTCGATTACCGCAAAACGCTTGCCGGCTGCAATCCCGGAAGCTAGGCGCATGGCGGTATAAGTTTTCCCTGATCCTGATGCCCCTGCCAATCCTATTATCAGGGAAACATTAGCGCGGATTGCTTTGCGAAAGGTAATCATTCTGACCTCTCTATTTCATTATCAAACACGCGGTTAATCTCGGAGTCTGAGAATTGAGACAATGCCCACGCAGGAGCCTCTGCCCATGCTATTTGCATTGGGTAGGCGGGAAATTTGCGCATTTTGATACACTCCGACCATTGCGCTATTGCCCGGTCTACTTTTCTGTCAGCTAGTTCGAGCAGGCTTGGCGCTAATCCAATCAGGCTGCAAGCATAGGGCGGTTTGTTCTCAGCGACCAAGAATATAAACTTCGGACGCTTGCCCGTGATTTTTTCCATTCCTCTGCAATAAAGCGCGGCCTGTAAATCATAACCCATTGAAAGAATCTGACGGACAAAACTGTCAGGATTTGCATTCATGCCGGTTGTTTTCAGATCAAGGATTATGGATTGATCCGTAGTCAACCAATCAGCGCGAAGTCTGAACATTGCCCCGTTTTCTTCCCACAATCCTGTTACCTCGGCATTGCCGTTACTGAAAATGCCCTTGACTTCCGACTGATTCACCCATCGCCGGACGGATTCAACCATATCGCGGATAGGCTGGATTTTCCCGGCCAAGATAGGAGTTTTCCCGGCAGCATACGCAGCATCGCGTAATTCTTTAGCCGCCTTCGTTCTCCAGTCTGGAGCGTCGATTACCTCAAGATTTTCCTCGGAGCCTTCCAACAGCAAGGCGTGAGCAATCGTGCCGTTATCCGTTTCGGAGGAATTATCACGGACACGCGCTGAATTCAAAAATGAACCGTACCAGGCGTGATAGGCAGATTGGCTATCAAGCGTTGCCAGTGTTGAACTGCCAGCGGCGGAAAGGCTTAGATAATCAGCCATTGGCAAATTGAAATGTAATCCGGTATTAAGGCCCATGATTAACCTTTCCTGTAATGTAAGTCGCATTTCTGTGCGGCTTCGTCCATCACTTGCCGCGCCGTTTCCCAATCCTCAATTTCGGTTGCTTCGTATTCGTTCTCACAGTATTGCGCGATGATGCAAATGAGATTAACGATGCCGCCATGCTTATAGCGTTTGCTGCTTTCTATGTAGTCGAACATCGCAGACTCTAGCGCCTGCTCGTTAATGTCCTTGTCCGTTGTCGGAGGTTGCGCGATCATGCTTTATTCTCGATTGCAAGTAACTGCTGAATTGCATCATCAATTTTCTGGCATTTCATAAACGCATCAGCCTGGATTTCGTTCTGCTGCTTACGCAGCGATTCAATCATCTGCGGGCGCGGGTCGAAGTTCTCAGGCGCGTCAAACTCAACGTCAATTTCGGAAACAACAATATGTGTTTCATTGGGATTCTTGCGATAGTCGAAACTATCGACAATGAACGTGCCTTTTTCTTCCCACTGATATTGGCGGTAGATTACAAAGCATTTTGCTATTTGTTTCATGGTAGCCCCTTTATTGGTGAGTGGTTTTTGGTAGTGCGAATTCAGGTTAGCAAATCGACTTGGCATCTGTCAAGATATATTTGCAAAGTTACTTTGCATCGGATATATTGCGTCCATGACACACGATCAGATCATCAAAAAGTACGGAACTCCAACGAGTGCAAAAAATGCACTTGGAGTTACTTTGCAAACGCTTCGCAACTGGAAAGCTAATGGGATTCCGTATCAGCGGCAAGTTTATATCCAGTTCCAGACCGGCGGCCAATTCAAGGCGAAAAAATGACAAAAAGAACTTCTATTTGGTCTTGTGGTGGTGGGGTTCAATCTACTGCAATTGCCGTTCTTATCATTCGCGGCCACATTCCTAAGCCGGACTTTGCGGTCATTGCCGACACAGAAAGAGAACTCTCAACAACTTGGGATTATCTTGACGCATACACAGCACCAGCATTGCGCGAAATAGGGGTAGAAATTATCCGAGTAAAGAAATCGCAATATGCCACGGTGGATTTATATGGTGGTGCGGATAAAAAATCGCTATTGATACCCGCATTTACTACACAAGGTGATGACATTGGGAAGCTGCCGGGGTTTTGCAGTAATGAATGGAAGTTAAGAGTAATTCAGAGATACGCCACCAATGTATTAAAGGTTGGTAACGTTACTTTGTGGATGGGAATTTCCACTGACGAACAAAGTCGGGTTTCATTTCCAACCGGGAAATGGGAAAAAGAATATCCACTTGTTGACAGAAACATAGCAAGAGCAGATTGTTTTACGATTGTGGATAGTATCGGATGGCCTAAGCCGCCTAGATCATCGTGCTATATCTGCCCAAATCATCGTGAAGATGAGTGGATATGGCAACAAACAAATGCGCCCAAGGATCATCAAAAGGCTATTGAGTTTGATGCCGAAATGCGAAAGACAGACCCTAACGCATGGCTTCATTCAACGGCAACGCCGCTTGGCGATGTGAAATTTAATCAGGAGAATGATGTTATGTTCGGCAAGCACTGTCAGACTGGATTGTGTTTCGTATGACCTACTACAAATACCGCTGCGCCTGCTGCTCCATGATCGTCTATGAGCGCGTGCAGGTTTATGTTTGCTTTTGTTCTCCTGAATGCAGGGAATCCGCGAGTGAATAGCTTTTTAACTGAAGAAGAATTTAACGCACTGGCAAATTGCGGTCTTGATCGACTTTCACCATACTTAATAACAAGTGTGCGCAATACGCAAATGAGCATAGCCAGGCATTATGGCGGAATTGAATTCAGAGGTAAGTATTACATATACCTACCAGACACAGACGAGTTAATACGCGACGATGTTATGGGATGGCTTAATAAAAATCGCAGGAAGCAAAGAAAACTTTCCGCAGAAGTCGAAAACAAGCAAAGTGAGATTTTTTAATGCAACCTACATTCACTAAGCGCAACTGGCCTTTTTGCGTAGGAACAATAGACGCATTCCGCACAGAGTTTGGACAGTCCGTTAAGATCACATACGCACGAGAGAATAATAATCAATTTCGCGGGGAATCATGGCAGCAATCAAACTTGACAGCAATCTCAGTAAAAGGGAACGATCTATTGCCCTCAACGATGCCAACGCCATCTGCTCTTGGCTCGGAGGAAAAAAAGAAGCGGTCAAAATCGAAGTAGGAAATAAACGGGGCAACCGAACGGGAGGGAGAAGATTGGACAATGACGAACCGACTGAGCATGAGCATCAAGTATTGCTCGTGAAGTGGTGGGCTGTTACCTGTGCGACGTATGGCTTGCCGCGCTTGGCTTTGTTCAGCATTCCGAATGCGAATATGTTACTGCCACGCGCCACGCATCCCGAAAGGCTTGTTGCTTACATGACAAGCGAAGGATTTCGGAAGGGAGCTAGTGATTTATTTCTTGCTGTTCCGGTGCGTCCCTATAGCGGCATGTTCATAGAATTAAAGCGCAATCCTCGCAGCGTTACGAGCGACGAGCAGATTAACTTTACAATGCAGATGAATAAATTGGGGTATAAAGCAATTATCGCAAAGGGGTCAGAGTCAGCGGTAGATCAGATAAAGGAATACTTGAAAAGCTACACCAGGGCAATTTAACCGCAGCACATTGGAGGGAACCAATGAAAACCAGCAATGAAATGCATCGCATCAAGCAGAGAAAATTGAACACGTTGAACGTGCGCGGGGCATCGGTTGGATTGCCTGTACGCCAATGGAATCCGCTGAAACATAACGACATAAGAATGACCGACGCGCTGAAACGCTGCGAGGATTACCGTGCTATAAAGTCGCTGGATTTAGATCATGCCTAGAATCCTAATCGTTTCCGATAGCGGAGTTATCCCTGCGACACAGCAGCTAGTCGGCGATATTTACAAGGTTATCGACCTTCAATACGCTTTTTCCAACGAAGGCCGTAGGGAAATAGATAATAGCCATGTACTAATTTGGCCTACAGCGACAATACAGGCGCTAAGGGCTGGGAAATCTCTAGCATTGGAGATTGCCGAGGATGCCGCAGAGGTCAAATTTTTAGACACTAGCATGGCTGGCGGCGACTTTATGACCGCCGACGAATTCCTGAAAATGGGCGATGGCGCATTCTTGGCCTTCCGAGAGTGGGCTTTAGGCGACGTGGACGGACAGTTACGCACAACGGTTATACCAAAACCAAGTAACATAACAACGGCGGCGGCGCAGGCATCCTCCCCGGTCAGTTCCCCATCGGTTCCCCTGCCGATGCTGACCGAGCCTGACGCTGCCGCCACCCCTATTCCAGCGGATCAGAATGCCGAAGCGGTGACGCAAGGCGAGGCGAAGGATGCTGCCTTTGAGAGTTCTGATCCGCCGGAATACCTTGATGACAATCCGCCACCGGATTATTCATTGCCACCAGGCGCGGAAATAATTGATTTTTCCGATATTCAGAGCGGAGAGTATCAGCGGCCCGAATGGGTATCGAAGGAAACTGAAGACGAATGGGGCGATCCGGTTGATTTGTGGGGCGGGAATGTCGTTGCTCCGATTAAGCCTAATGCCTTGCCGCCAGCGATTGCGCCTTTCGTTTTCGATCAGTCGAGGGTAATCGGCACAGACCCGGTTCAGTTGGCGCTGAATTGCCTTGTGGTGGCAGCATCGTGCATCCGGCATGGCATCTATGTCCAGATGCAGAAAGGCCCGCAGGGAGGCAATGGCGAGGATTTAGGGCGCGTTTGGAAAGAGCATCCGGTTTTATGGGGCGCAGTTGTCGGCATGGCATCGACCGGCAAGGGGCCGGCGTTTGATGCTGCCACCCATAGGTTTAGATCGAAGGCTAATGAGCTCATAGCCAAAGACGAAGCGGCATGGGTTGAGTACGGACACAAGGCGAAGATTTACGATAATGCGCTTGCAAGTTATTATCGGGAGGCTGCGAAAAATCCTAATGCTGAAAGACCAGAGGAACCGCTGAAACCTCCGAGGGAGCGCCTGTGGACTGACGACACTACTCTGCAGGCACTCGCAAAGACTTTCGGAGAGAATCCGAGGGGAAAAATCTGTCTGTTCAAGGATGAACTAGCTTCCTTCTTTGGTTCGATGGACGCATTCAGTCAGGCAAAAGACCAAGACCGGCCCGCTTACCTGTCATTCTACGAGAGCAAAGAGCGCCCGATTGATCGAGTAGGAGGTGGATTTTATCTAGTAAAGGCGTTCGGCGGCTGTATCCTCGGAGGCATCCAGCCGATGGTCTTGGCGCGAGTGTCAGACAAGCTAGGGCAAGATGGCATGTTACAGCGGTTTATGATCGTCCAGGCCCGCGACGCAATCGACGGTGACGATAGCGGTAATTACGATATTGCAGCGGTGCGCCGTTGGCATTCCATAGTTGATAATTTGCTGTTGATGGAGCCACGCGGGAATCCGACAGTGCTATCACCAGAGGCGCAAGCGTTTGTATCTGAGAAATTGAAGTGGGCGAAACAGGCGATGAAAAGCGGCGGGGATGATGGATTAGTCTCTGCACTTGGCAAGTTTCCCGGCCTGTTCGGACGATTGATGATTACCGCGCAATGCATCTCAGACGCAGACCGGGGCGCACATATACCATCCGAGGAGATAGGCCTTCCGATAGCAGAGCAATGTTGGCGCTGGATTGAGCATGTAGTTTATCCGCATGCCTTTAATTTTTACCATGTCACACTCGGCCAATCGAAAATGCATACCTTGGCCCTTCATTTCGCCAATTTTGTATTGGCTAGAGGATTGACGCAGATAAACTCATCAACGCTTGCTCAGAAGTGGACTCGATACAAAAGGGAAAAACTCACCATTGCACAGCGGCGTGAATTCTGGAGCCTGCTAGAGTCTTTGGGATGGGTGCGTGCCATCGGCGGAAAAGAGCGTAACGGAGCATTGCCGACGAAATACAGCGTCAATCCTAACGCCTTCGATGGCCGGTTCTCGTTGCAAACAAAAATGGCCCAAGCAGAGTTTGCAAGGGCCATCAAATACAGTCCAGAAGGCTTCATTAATCAGATCGGAAACCGAGATCAAGCCTAGACCGGCGAGCGCGGATCCAATTGCTTTTTAGGTGGTCTGCCTTTCAATGCTTCCGATGGCGCAATCTGGTAATCATCGGCTAAAAACCAAGTCCCGGAATGGCAGACGGCCAGTTTAATCCTTCCTCCCCGGCAAAGCTTTTGAAGATACCTGGCGCTAAACGCGCCATCTTTTTGTGCGGCTTCTTTTAACGTAAGCATGTCATTTCCCAATTATTGAAAAGCAGATTAAAGCGAATACGCCGACAATCCAGCTAGCAACCTCTGAGATCGGCGCGTAGAGCAACCATTGCGCCAGGCTATCCATTGGCATTACCTCCTATCAGTAAGGCGCTGGCGGCACGTTAGGCGGCGGAGTCTTGCCCGATTTGCCGAACGGCCAGCCGAGGCGCGGATTCAGGATGATACGTACCGGCGTAAATTTGTTCATGATTGAATTCCCTTTAAGTTATAATCTGGTTTCGGAGTTTGACCGGCACTCACGCCCAGCGCGAAAGCCGGTCGTTTCATTTATGCTGCAGCTACGGCCTGATTCTCGAATTTGACGCCAAGCACGAAGTCGGCTGCTTTCTGAGCAGCGCCAGCCGCTACCACAATCGCCCGCTTGTCATTCTTGAGCACCTGAATCCAGTTCGCCAGGTATTCAGCATGCTGCAAGCGGCCTTCAATGCCCGCATGCGCGCACAGAAAAGCAGCGCCCATTTCCGCCACAAGCTCCTCTCGGGCATAGGCTGTATCACCAAATCGCTTGCCATACTCACGCGCACAACGATCTTTAGCGCCTGTCCAGTGCGTAAGCTCGTGCAGTGCCGTAGCGTAGTACGCCGCTACGCTTTCAAACTGTGCCATTTGTGGCAGCGTTATCGCATCGGTAGCGGTATGGTAAAAGGCGCGGTCGCCACCATGATTGACAATCGCTTGCGCCATCAATGCATCGGCGCGGGCAATACGCTCCGGTTCGGGCATTTCAGCGACTGCGACCGGCAGATACTTGTCCGGCACGTTGTCAATCTGCGACGTATGGAAAACCGTAAATGACCTGAGAACCGGAATCATCTTAACCTTGCTTTCAGCGTCATTCTTGTCAGTGATTGCCCAAGGCTTGAAAAACACAATCATTGAGCCTTTCTCGCCTTTCCTGACCTGCGCACCAATATCAGTAGCTTGTTTATAGGTCATCCATCCGTTACCGGCAGCGCCTGCAGGGGCGAACAGCAACATCATATTGATACCGCGATAAGCCTTGCCGCTGATTGCATTGTGAGGCATTCCGCCATCAGTTCCAGACCACGGGCGAACCCAAGGCGCTGTTCCAGATTCCATTTGCGCGAGGATTTTATCGGTGACTTCTTGGTATAGGTCTTTTGCCATGATTTCCCTTTCATGTTTCCTAGTTCCGCTAGGCCGGTTTAGTGCATACTCCACAGCCCGTCAAGGCTAACGGCTAGGCACTAAACGTCGTATTGTTGAGTTAAATTAAAGTTTGATTGGCAATAATTAATTGCGCTTTCAAAAGAATCCAATTTCGCAATGATTTTGCCGGGATTCGGAAAACGCTGCTCTACCTCATATTGATAATCACCACGCTGCCAAAGCACAATTTTATTGCCATCAGTATCGCGGTATGAGTTTATGTAATGAACCATGATGTTTCCCTTTTGTGTTTAATCGGTGAGTGTTACGACTATCATATAAGCTAATTCTATGCCTGATTAGACCACACATTACAAGATAATTAATAGTCTAATGGAATCACACATTTAGCAGTCAACTATTAAATCAGCGTCTATTTAGACATAATACCTGAATAAATAAGTGACGCAAACGGCTAGCATTTATGGTCACAATGTGACGTAAATCGTCACCTTATGCGACGTAACATTAGGTCAAGATTTGGTGCAATGTGGTCAGCTTTGGTCACTTCTGGTCAATGGACTACAACTTTGGTCAAGGAACCGTGGTATTTTGCCTTAGACAGTTTCGAATACAAGGTTTTTAAACTAATTCTAAATCTCACAGACTCTAAAAATCTAACTCTTAGGGATGTGACCTAATTTGACCTAGCTTGACCACAGCGACCTAATGTGACCATGTTTGACCTAATTGACCTAGTTTGACCTAATGCCGATTAGGGGCGCTGTCGGCAGTCAATCCATCTCGATTGCCAGCCTATAACATGGATCGTCTTCCATCCCATGCGATAGCCAACCTTGCGCATGGCCGGCTAGTGGGTAGGATGGTGAGCATCAATCCCCGATAGGCGCTTTCCGGTCGTCCTGGCTCGATGCTGGCCAGGTGCGGATAGAGTTGGCAGATCGTGGCGACCATGCGCAGGCATACATGGCGCGCAGCATCGAGTAAGTTAGTAAGCGCCAACTGGGTATGGTGCGATGCAGCGTTAGTGAGCGATGACTAACATAAATAAAAGTGAGCGCCCACTGACAAGCCCCCCCCGGCCCTTGTTTTTTGAAAAAGGGCGACGAGACTCCAGGCATGGGAACCCGCGAGGTACCAGTACCCTCCACATCTTCGCCCCCTTGCATTTTCCTTGAGTAGTTGTATAAAGGGGTGTGTGGTGATAGGAGGGTGGATATGTTAATTCTGATGATAATGGTGGGGCTTGTAGTGGATGGTTTTTTGCTGATGGTGTTATCAGAATGGTATTAAGTTTGGTGGTGATGGCGGGGTGGGGGTATATGAGTGGGTGGTTGGTGGGGTATTTTTTAGAGTGGGGAATAGATGAGTACTAGGCTGAAGTATGCGAACGAGGCGTCGGTGCTGGCTGATTTTGTGATTGACCAGGGTGGGGAGGATCGGGCGATTAATTTGATAGCAACGAGGGTGGCGGATGGGGGGAGTGTAAAGAAGTTGTGTGAGGAGTATGGGTTGAATTGGGGGGTGTTGTGGGCGTGGATACGGAAGGATGACAAGAGGAATGGGTTGTATTCTGGGGCGATGATTGCGAGGGGGGAGTGGAGAAGGGAAGCGTTGCTGGATGGGTGGTGGGATACGGCGGCGAAGGTCCCGGAAGAGAATGTGACGCATGGGGATGTGCATAAGGCGAGGGATGCGTTGGCGAAGGCGGAGGGGATGTATAAGGTTGATGATAGTGGGAATAAATTGGGTGGTGGGGGTGGGATGCCGGACAAGATAACGATTGTGTTTGTGGACTCGCATGAGGGGCGGCCGGCGGAGAGGGTAATTAATGGTTGATGTGATTGCGCCTGCATTTCCTAGAAAGCTGGATATTTTGTTTCAGCCGGCGCGATATAAAATATTGCATGGGGGGCGGGGGGGGGCTAAAAGTTGGGGGATAGCTAGGGCATTGTTGCTAAAAGGGGTTGAGACACCCTTGCGGTGGCTGTGCGCTAGGGAATATCAGAACTCGATTGAGGAGTCAGTGCATCAGTTGTTGGAGGATCAGATTGTCGCTTTGGGTCTGAGTGATTTTTATGATGTGCAGAAGAAAGCGATTTATGGAAAGAATGGGACGCATTTCGGGTTCGAGGGTTTGCATCACAATGTAATTAATTTGAAGTCGTGGGAAGGGGCGGATGGGGCATGGATTGAGGAGGCTCAGACTGTTAGTAAGAATTCGTGGAACATTCTGACACCGACAATTCGGAAAGATGGGTCGGAGATATGGATTTCGTTCAATCCTGAGTTTGAGGATGACGAGACTTATATGCGGTTTGTGGCAAAGCCTCCGAAAAATGCGTTGGTAAGGGAGATTAACTGGCGGGACAATCCGTGGTTTCCGAAGGTACTGGAGGAAGAACGGCTAGAGTGTTTGGCGCGTGATCCTGATTCGTATGACCATGTGTGGGAGGGAAAGTGTAAACAATGGCTTGAAGGGGCTATTTATGCCAAGGAGCTGAGGCTTGCTTACACTGATGGGCGGATTGGGAAAGTTGAGTATGACCCTGCTATTCCTGTTTATACGGCGTGGGATTTGGGGCATACCGATGACACAGCGATCTGGTGGTATCAGATTGTGATGGGTGAGGTGCATGTTTTGGAGGGATATGCCACTTCTGGCGGGTCGTTGTCTGAGTACGCATCGCAGATATTGGGCCGGGAAGTGTCGATTAATTTGGTTGATGATGATGTGATTGCGACCATTGGGAAGAATATTCCTGAGTTGGATCATCGGCGGCGCTATCGGTATGAAAAGCATTGGTTGCCGCATGATGCAAGGGCGAAAACGCTGGCAGCGCAAGGGAAGTCTATTATTCAGCAGTTGGCGTCTGCTTTGGGGCTGCAAAATCTGGCGATTGTGCCGAATATTGGTGTTGAGGATGGTATTCAGGCTATGCGGATGATCTTTGGGCAACTTTGGTTTAATGAAGAAGGTTGCGATGCGGGATTGAAGGCTTTAAGGCGCTATCAACGGGAATTACAGCAGGATGAGCGGTCGTTTAAAAAGATTCCTAAGCATGATTGGACAAGTCATTACGCTGATGCTGCTCGAATGATAGCGGTTGCAGCTCAAGGGCAAGTAAAAAAGAAAAAAGACACTGAAAATGTAATACAAGGGGCATATAAGTTGCCTGGGGGCGGGTTTTCTTTGGGAATGTCGCTTGAACAGATGTACAAAGATAGGCCTAGGAACGCGCCCAACAGAATTTGATTGATTTTGTACGAAAAAGGCTTAATATCACGCAATGGACAGTCGGGAGACTGACCGTAATTTCAGGAGGCGCGTATGGCGCAAGTACAGCAAGGTGGCACCCCGGTACTTCTAACGTCCAGCGGGGTTGTCTCTATCGCCGCCGGCACAATGATTGGCTATCATGTCAATTCAACCAGCTCTGGCACCATTGTTTTTGGCAATGGAACTGCTGCAAGCAATACGGCGGTTAGCGGCACCATTACCCCATCAGCCGGGTTTAATGCGTTTCCTGCTTATTTTCCTGCAGGTTGCTATGCCACTATCGGCGGGACATTGAATGTGACGTTCTTCTTTTCGGCGGGTTAAGTGATTCCAACGCTACAAAGCAATCCGAATAGTGCAGCTCCGTCTGCCCCGGCAATCCTGCTTGAAAGCGGATCATATCTTCTACTTGAAGATGGCAGCAAAATACTTCTGGAGTAGAACATGGCTGACACGAAAATTTCCGCACTAACCCCGATTACGCCGGTAGTTGGGACACAACTTATTCCCATTTCAACTGTAGGTCTGCTGAACGGGAGCATTACGCCAGCAGGGATTCTGAGCTACGGGACGAGTCCTGTCGCTGGTACTACGGGCACATTCACTGGAAATATCGCGGCAGGAGCCACCGGAGGCTTTGCGCTTTTCAGCAACACCGCAGGCGCTGGCCCCTCCATCACCGCAGGCACCGCCGCATCTGCTGTATCCGCGCTCAACATCACACAAACCATCGGCATCAACGCCGGAAACGCCGCGCTTGCAACCGCTTCGCCATTTGGTATCCAATGGACTTGGAATGATATTAATGCGGCGACCGGCGTTAAATGGGTTGTGACCGATACGAGTAGTGCGGCGGGTGCGTTGCCGTTCCAAATTCTTGGCGGGGCAGCGGGAACATTAAACTTATTGAGTATCGGCAAAAGTTCTACTGGTGCGTCTTTGCTGACAGTCGGCTCAAGCACAGGTGCGAACGTAGGAATTATCCTGGGTTCAGTTTTATCAGGATACTCGGGAATTTGGTCAACGTACAACGGAACGCCTACAATTAGCAATCAAAGGCTCTTGTTTGAATCAGCAACAACATACTTATCCGCAACTGGCGTTATCATTCTTTACGACAATACAAACTCTAAAGAAATGCTTAGAGCGACGGCAAGTGCATCAGCACCTCTTGTTGCCCTGCCGTCAAATAGTATATTTGGGTTTACGTCGGGGGTTGCGTCAGCCGCTTTAGATACAGGATTTTCCAGACTAGGCGCTGCGAGCGTTGCGCTAGGCAACGGCACCGCCGCCGACTTCAGCGGAGGACTGAAACTCACTGATTTGACGATCAATCGCGCAGCCACATTCTTAACTACCTCCGTCGCCTTGACCAATGGTGCCGGTGCTTCTGCTGGAACAATTACGAATGCGCCTGCCGTTGGCAATCCGACTAAATGGATAGGCATTAACGACAACGGCACAACCCGATACATACCTGCTTGGTAAGGAAAAACCATGACCATTACAACTGTAGCAATCAAACCCGTAACACTTTCTCCATCTTACGTTCAACCTCCGCAGGTAGCCGACTATGCGCAAGTATCTAGCGCCACGGTTATTCTCGGGCAGTCAGCGTCAGGTGGTGTTGTTCTTGGCAACATGAGCAGTGATGAGGTTCCTGTATTCCAACCACTGACCGGCAGCACTACTGTTGCCATGACGGACGCACAATACGCCAAGTGGGGCATTGATGATGAATACGCCGTAGCTTGTTTTATTCTTAACATGGGATTGGAGCCAGTATGAACGAACGTGTCTCAGATGCAGAAATTGATGGTCGATTCAAAGCCCTGACGATGCAGCGCGACAACGCCATGAATCAGGTCGTGTTGTTGATGGGCAACATCGCCACGCTGGAAGCGAAGATTAAAGAACTGGAAACGGTTAATGATCCTGAAAACAGACCAGAGTAACGAGCAAGAACCTGATCCGCTGATTGCGTGTTTGACCGGCATCATTGCGCAATATGACCGTGAGTTCGACAAATGGAAAAAACGAAGCAAAAAAATCATTGAACGCTATCGTGATGACAACCGAAGCGCGAACAATGGAGGGGCATCAGTAAGATTTAATATCCTCTGGTCAAATGTTCAGACGCTTGTGCCGGCGACGTTTGCTCGATTGCCTGAGCCTGATGTATCTAGGCTTTTTCTAGATAATGACCCTGTTGGTCGTGTTGCTGCGCTGATACTTGAGCGCGCATTGAAATATGAGATTGGTCATTATCCAGACTACGCAGCGAGTATGCGGCAATGCGTGTTTGATCGGTTTCTCGGTGGGCGTGGAACTTCGTGGGTACGTTATGAGCCACATTTCAAGGCGGCTCAGTCGGGTTTGCCAACTGATGGCGTTGAGATCAGCGAGGACATTGATGAGCCAGGAGAGGAACTGGATTACGAGTGTTCTCCTGTTGATTATGTTCATTGGGAAGATTTTGGGCATTCGGTAGCGCGGACGTGGGAAGAAGTCACGCACGTATGGCGGGTTGTTTATCTTAATGAGGACGCTGTTAAGGAACGCTTTGGCGAGGAAATGGCTAAAGAGATTCCTTACGACTCATCACCTGAGAAAAAAGAACGGGCTGTATCGGGAGAAAAAAATCCCAAACAGGCAAAGATTTACGAGATTTGGGATAAAGACAAAAAGCGGGCTTATTGGTATTCTAAGTCGCTGACCAAGATCATTGACCAGCGAGATGACCCGCTTGGGTTATCTGAGTTTTGGCCTTGTCCAAAGCCATTATTTGCAACTATTACCAACGAGACATTGGTTCCGGTTCCTGACTACACGCTTTATCAGGATCAGGCGCGTGACTTGGATGTGCTGTCTGACCGTATTGATGGACTGATTAAGGCAATGCAGGTCAAGGGCGTCTATGATGCGTCTGTTCCTGAACTGGCAAGGCTTTTCACTGAGGGCGGTAATACTGATTTGATTCCGGTCAAAAACTATCAGGCATTCTCGGAAAAGAACGGGCTGCGCGGAGCAATCGACATTGTTGATCTATCTCCGTTTGCTGACGCTCTCAAGCAATGCTATTTGGCATTTTCGCAGGTCAAGGAATACATCTACGAGATTACCGGCATCAGCGACATTGTGCGCGGGCAGACCAATCCAAACGAGACTTTGGGCGCACAGCAGATCAAGCAAAACTTCGTCGGCCTGCGATTAAAGGACATGCAGCATGGCGTAGCAAAATTCTGCGCTGAGGCAATCTGCATAAAAGGTCAGATTATCTGCGCTAAGTATTCCCCAGAAACAATTTTGAGAATTTCGGCTGCAGAGCAACTATCTGAATCAGACAAACCGCTTATTCCGCAAGCAATGGCACTGTTGATTGGGCCTGAACGTATGGCCAATCCAGAAGCAAGCCAAGGCCCAAATCCTACGCGAGAATTTAGGATTGATATTGAAAGTGATTCGCTTGTGGAAATGGACGAGGCGACCAACAAGCAGGATCGTCTTGAATTTCTTAAAGCAACTGGCGCATTTATCAAAGAAGCGTTTCCCGTCATTCAAGCATCTCCTGCCGCTGCACCATTGCTTGTTGCAATGTTGAAATTTGGCGTGACCGCATTCAAGGTTGGGCGCACGATTGAGGGGGATTTTGATCTTGCGCTGGATCAGTTGAAACAGCAGGCCGCGCAGCCACAACAACCCAAACCTGATCCTGAGATGGAGCGCGTTAAGGCTGATACGCAGATACAACAAGCGCGAGTCCAGGCTGATCAGCAAACCAATCAAATGAAGATGCAGGCTGCGCAGCAGGAAACGCAAGTGAAAATGCAGGCTGACGCGCAGATGGAGCAGATGCGTATGCAAGCTGAATCTGAGCGGAACATGCGCGAGCTACAGGCTAACGCTGCTGAGAGTCAGCGAACTGCGGCTATGCAGCAAGACACTGAACTGAAAAAGGCTGCGTTGCAGATTGCGGGGCAGATCGAAGTTGCTCGCATTACTTCTGCCGCGCAAGAGCGGGCTGCTGCTCGTAATGCTGAAGTGGAAAGCGAGAATGAGGCAAAAGAATCTGCTGAATCGGAAGCCAAAGAACAGGCAGGCGCACAAACGCAAGAAGTTATGAATCGCTTGCTTGAAACGCAAGCCGAGTTGCTAAAAACGATGTCACTGCCCAAGCAAGTCATGCGCGATGGCGAAGGCCGCATCATTGGCATGCAGGTAGTCAAGTAATGGCTTCCTACGTCAAATATCAGATTGGCACAGAGGTACTACTAGAGGCAGGCAATGCCGCAACGGATACTTGGCAGTTGATCCTATCGAACACCGCGCCTGTGGTCGCTACCGATACCACGGCTGCGAGTGCTACCGAATTGGGTACGGCTGGCGGTTATACGGCTGGCGGGGTGAACTGCACCATCACCTCAAGCACGCAAACTGCTGGTGTGTACAAGTTGATTCTCGCGGCTCCGGCATCCCCGACTTGGACAGCTTCGGCTGGTGGTTTCACTTTCCGCTACGTGATTCTGTACAACCTGACGCGCACACAATGTATCGGGTATTGGGATTACGGTTCTGCTTTAGCTCTCAACGGAACCAACGGCGACACCTTCACCCCGACCCTTGATGCTTCGGGTGGAACGTTCACGGTGTCGTAATGCTCCTTCTTACTTCAGCGACTGATGTAATACAGATTGTCACGGGGTCGGCTATCACGCTGGATGTTCACGCATCTTGGGTAGACAACGCCTCCGGGACAATCACGCCGGGTAGGACGAACACAGAGATAGCGACTGCCGCCACCACGACTGTAGTAACTAGTCCTGCTGCGGCCACCCAGCGCAACGTTCAGACGATGCTGGTAACGAATCTAAGTGCTTCGGCGGGACAGGTAACAATCAACTACTTTGACGGCACTGCAACAGTAACTTTATTCAGCTTGTCATTGCTGGCTGGATACACGGTTCAGTTTGCAGCGGGTAGCGGGTTCACGGTATTCACTTCTGCTGGTGTGATTTTGAGTGCGGGTGCTACGGGTGCAACAGGCCCAACGGGGCCACAAGGCCCGCAGTTGGTTTCGGTGATGCAGGGCGACCCGGGCGAGGATGCGTCTGAATATTATGGGCTGACAACTGGGGTAACAGATCGGTCTAAATTGGCCCCCAACGCAAAGAATTGGGCCTTTCTTGGTCGAGGAACTTCCGGTGCCGCAGTACGGACGGGGGTTGTTGTTTGGGCTGGAACGTACACACAACTAATGGTCGAATATTTTATTGCTGGATACGCAGGTGCCGGTGTCGGTAGGATTCTGTGTGGTAACACTGCTCCAAACGAAGCTGCAACGGACTGCTGCACAGCACTGATCGAAGGCGTAACGCTTACCTCCACATCGGTGTCCGTTACTGGATGGCCCACTGCGGTTAACACGGCTGCGGCAGCACGGTATGGGGTGATGTTCATCGACAACCAGGCCACGTTCGTTAAGCGGATGATTGGTAACGGTCAATACGCCGGAACTGCTCCAACTACAGTTCCGACAATGATTCAACACGCGGGGATGTACAACAACTCTGCCACATCCATACAGCAGATGTCGTTCGTGTCTTTTGCCACCGTCACCACAAACGTAATAGGCGCGGCTTTTACCACAGGCACATACTTCAACGTCTGGGGTCGCAACAATGACTAAGGAACATCATGCAAAATAAAACCATACGACTTGGCCCGATTGCCGTACCTGCTACGGTCACCAACTTGTTCAACCCGCCTACGGTGACAGGTGGCACGAACCCCCCAGCGCTTTCTACCGCCACTTACTACATCGTTAAGCATATCCGTATCCTCAATAAATCCACTACAGTAGCGGTAACATTTAGCGGGTTTATCGGCTTGACGGGCGGCAGCGCGGCAGGAACTGAATTTCTTGGCTCTGCTATTTCTATCGCGGCTAACTCAACCTATGATTGGTACGGGGCTTTGCGCCTAGATACCGCCGACTTCTTTACTGGGTCTGCGAGTGTGGTCACGACCTTGGTTATCCAAGCTGAAGGCGAGATCGGCATAGCCGGGTAATACTTAAACATGGGGTACTGCAATGGCTGTAAAGTATCTATATGTTCCGGTATATGTAGATAAGGGCTGGTTCAGTGTAACCCTCACCGATCAGGGTTGGTTCTTTGATGAACTGACCACGACCGGCGGCGGGGCGGTCAACTACACGCTGGTCTGTGCTAGTGGTTCGTATGTTTACACAGGGCAGGCGGCGACGCTTGGACTGGCAAGGAAGTTAAGTCTAGCCGTTGGTGCTTACGTCTACACAGGCCAAGCGGCGACACTGACGGTAGCAAGACGGTTGGCGCTAGACGCAGGGGCATACGTTTATGTAGGAAACGATGCCACTTTACGGCTTGGGCGTAACCTTACGCTTGACTCGGGGGCGTACAACTACGCAGGAAACGACGCCACGCTAGACTATGTTCCAGGCGGCGTTGACTACACGCTAGTTTGCGAGGCCGGAGCATACGTCTACACCGGGCAAGACGCCACGCTTAATTATCAGCCTGTCTATGCGGTCATTGATACGCATGACGGCGGCAAGAAACGCAGGCATGAAAACCCGTTTGAGGACAAGAGCAGAAAAGAATTGCGGGTTTTGCTGGAAAAGGCTATAAGCGTTGTAAAAGCAACGGAAAATACTGAAGTTGTTGCGCAGCCGGTTGAGGCTCAAAAAACCGCTGATTTGAGCAGGGAACAGGTTAGACAAATCATTGCAGACATTTACACAAATGTTGCAATGCAAAAAGCAGCAAAAGAATTTGATGATGAAGAAGTGGTTTTACTCCTCTTATAAATGAAAGGCAGATCATGACTACAGCAAATGAATTGGTACGAGTTGGTATTCCTCCGGTTGCCGCGACTGTTATGCCAAGCGGAACAATAGCGGCTGTAACTGCTACAACTTCCTCAACGCAAGCAACCGCAGTTGAACTTGCCGCCGGCGTTAATCGCATTACCGGATCGGATGGCGTAAAACTGCCAGCGGCAAATCCAGGCGATCAGTTTTCTCTGATTAACGATACTGGATCAACCATCAAAGTATGGCCTCCAACTGGCGGCGCTATTCAAATTCCAGGCACAAGTTTTGGTAGTGCTGTTGTCAATACCGCTGGAAACCTAACCACATACAGCAATGCGGTTTATACCTGTGTTATTGGCGGCGCGGCCAGCCTTTGGTCAGTCAATAAGTCTGCGTAATGGCTGAAGTACGCGCATCGTCAGGGGTTCCAGTAATCGGCGCTTTTGCCGGTCTTGGTGCCCCTACGGTATGCGCTCCGGTTGTAGTGGATAGCGTAACAGGTGACATTTACACGTTAAAAACAGGGGATGTGGTTGTAAAAGCTGGTGCTGGTGGAACAGTAACAAGCGTTGGAATAAGCGCACCAACAGAAATAAATGTCGGAAGCTCTCCAATAACATCTTCTGGGATTATTGCATTAACATGGGCCGCACAATCTGCTGGATATATATTTTCAGGGCCAATTAGCGGCGCTAATGCAACACCTACATTTAAAAAATTAACATCATTTAATGCTAAAGCATCAGATACAAGTCGAAATAATACAACCGTATTAGCCAATGATCCTGATTTACTTTTTTCTATAGATGCTAATCAAACTTGGTTTGGAAGAGTATTTATTGATGTGCATAGCGGGATTAAAACAACTGGAATAAAAGTAACTATTGCCGCTCCTACTGGTGCATCTGGAACAATTCATTGCGCTATTTTTACAGATGCAACATCTGGAAACGTTAATTCCGTTTTAGATACTAATACATTAGGCGCTGCGCTTGATTTTACGGCAGCAAGTTTTCCAGGTAGTGTTACTACTGGATTTATGGAAATTCTTTGGCAAGTTGTAAATGGGGCAAATGCGGGAAACATTTCTTTGCAATGGTGCCAATCAACATCAAGCGCAACTGCTTTAATAATTGGGCAAGGTTCTCAAATGATGGGGAATAGGACTGCATAATGAGAAGCCGTTATGTGTATAACCCGCAAGGCGAGTTGATCTACGCCATTGAACGTGGCGTAGTGACTTGCGACAAACGTGATTGCGAAGTTGATCCTGGCTACATGGTTATGCCGGACATTCAACCGTATCAAAACATGGTCAACGGCGGGATTATTACCTCACGCTCAAAACACCGCGAATTCCTGAAACAGCATAACCTTGTTGAGATTGGTAACGAAAAGCAAAAGTCTGTTGCTGATTTGCGGAAAACCGGCGTAAAAGAATCGCTTGTTGCATCAATGCAGAGGGCAAAAGAGCAATATGGTACAAGACACGTTGAAAAGGCAATTTCAGATACTTTGAATAGGGCTTACGAGTTGCGGAGGCGATAAATGCAGACTTATTTGGATACTGCGCCAATAAAGACAATTCATAAGATCGAATTTGAAAAACTATTGGAATCAATCCCGCCGCATTTGCGGGTGTCAAAGAACGATGGGAAAAATAATCTGATTTGGCCTGTAATGGGTGAGAACGTAACGATTTATTATGTAGGCTAGAAATTTAACCTCGATCACCGGGATGGTGAACGTACCGTCAGATAACTCTGGCGTCCCTTTGTGGAGATTTACATGGAACAAGTTGAAGGCGCACAGGATACCCTGCGTGACACCATTCAAGCCAGTATTGCCGCCGTAACGCAGGAAAATGAGCCTGCGGAAATAGTCACGCCTGAACCGTCCGAATCAGCCGCTCAACGCGCCCGCGATGAAGTGGGTCGCTTTGCTAAAACTTCCGCTGACGCAGGACAAAAAGCCCTTAACGATGCAAAGGGCCAGCCTGCGCCTGTTGTCACGGAACTAAATGAGCCGGCAGCACAACCAATCCCGCGCCCCTCAAGCTGGTCTAAAGAAATGTGGCCGTTGTGGGACAAGCTAAACACCGGCGCAGCATTGACCGCACAAGAGGCACGTCAGGTCGCTGAATACAACGCCAAGCGCGAGACTCAGTTTGCTACTGGTGTATCCACCTACAAGCAGATTGCAGACAACGCCAAGCCGCTTTTGGACGCAATTCAGCCATTTCAAGAGGACATGCAGCGTCACGGCATCCAAGCACCGGAAATGGTGCATCGGCTCATGTCAGCGCACAAGTCGCTGTCTATGGGTAGCCCGCAAGAAAAGTTGCAGCAGTTTGCAACTCTGGCGCAGCAATACGGCATCCCTTTGCAGGCGTTTTACGATCAGGCTGCTCAACAGCAGTACCTGGCAACGCCGCATCAACCGCAGCAACAAGCACCACAACAGCCTCCAAACTTTGAGGCAATGATCGAAAAGACGCTGCAACAACGAGAACTTAACCAAACAATTGAGTCTATGCAGCGTGATACAACGAAGTACCCGTTTTTCAATTATGTCAGAAGTACGATGGCTCAACTCCTTGAGACAGGCGCAGCTAATGACCTTGACGATGCTTACCAGAAGTCACTTGATGCACCGGAACACGCAATGCTCTCTACCGCGATGGCTACACAGCAATCACAGGCAGCAGAAGCTCAGCGCGTAGCGGCAGCACAAACGACTGCAAGGATAGCTCGTGCCAATACCATATCTCCCCGCTCGTCAACACCGGCGGTTCCGGCAGCATCTGGTAACGGTAAAAAAAGTGTGCGCGAAAGTCTTTCTGAAGCGATGGAAATGCATCGCTCTAGCGCACGTATTTAATTTTTCAAGGAGCCAATTATGGCATTTGCAAACAGTGCTGTGACGGACATAATTGCGACCACAATTCAAAGTCGCACTCGTGCCCTTGCAGACAATTTTACAAACAACAACGCACTCGTTCAGCGCCTGAACGAACGCGGGAACGTCAAGCCGTTTAGCGGTGGAAACGTGATTTTGCAGGAACTGGCGTACAACGACTCGAATACCGCGAACGTGAACTCGTACAGCGGTTTTGAGTTAATCAACATTCAGCAAAACTCCCCAATCAGCGCAGCGCAATTCTCGATTGCACAATACGCGGCTGCTGTGACGATGAGCGGACTTGAAATGTTGCAAAACTCAGGCGAGGAAGCATTCATCGACTTGATGGAAGGCCGACTTGAAGTTACTGAGGGTCAACTGCTTAACCGGATTGGTTCCGATATTTACGGCACTGGCTCTGGAAACGGCGGTAAGAATCTGACTGGATTGGGTACTGCTGTGCCTGATACTGCAACCACTGGAACGTATGGCGGGATTTCTCGTTCTTCGTTCTCGTTCTGGCAGTCAAAGTCTTATTCCGGTGTAACTAATGGTGGCGCTGCTGTTTCGGCCGCAAACATCGTTGCTTATATGACCGCGCTTGCTGTTCAGTTGGTACGCGGATCAGACAAGACCGATTTGATTGTGGCTGACAATACCTACTATCAGTATTACATCAACGCACTTCAAGCAATTCAGCGTGTGTCCAGCGATGGCACTGGAAAAGCGGGAAGTGGCTTTGCTGCCGTGAAGTTCTACGCGGGCGGCATGGCGGCTGATGTGGTGCTTGACGGTGGTGTATACACCGGCGGCGATAGCGTGGGCAGTTGGACTGGTGCAACGAGCAGCCATATGTGGTTCCTCAACACCAAGTACTGCTTCCTGCGGCCACACAAAGACAGAAATTTTGTCCCGATCGGCGGCGAACGGCAAGCCGTTAACCAAGACGCAGTTGTGAAACTCATTGGATGGGCTGGTAACTTCACCATGTCCAATAGTTTCCTCCAAGGCGTTTTGATAGCGTAACCAAGGAGAAAAAACATGGCCTACACTATCGCAAATCCGCAAATTGGGCAGCTTCCGATCAATCAGTTTGATTCGGGAATTGTTTCTCCTTACAACGTAGTAACTGGCAGCGCAACAACCATTCCGACGCCTCCTTTGTCGCCGGGTATGATTGTTACTGCCAATGATCCGACCTATGGCGCAGGCGAATTTATCCTGTTGCCGGGGTGCGCTTCAACGATTGTTGGTTCGTTGGTTCGTTACAACGCAACCAGCTTTGCGACTACTTTGCTGGTAAATACTACGGTTCAGGTTATGCCTGTTGCTGTAGCAATGTCAGCGAACATTGTTTCAACTACGTGGGGTTGGTATCAAATCGCGGGTCAGGCGCTTATTGCCAAGACAGCGGTTATCCTGCTTCCAAACGTGGCGGTTTATATTTCCGCTACGGCAGGCAAGATCAAGGCGCTGGCTTCGGCTGGATTGCAGATCATGGCTGCAAGAACGGGTTCGGCTACTACGGCCAGCGCGTCCGGTACTGTTGTTGTGTTTATCAACAGGCCTCACGCACAAGGCCAAATAACCTAACTAGGTGTTATTTAATTCCCTCTGGATTAAACTCCAGGGGGAATTATTTCAACTTGATTGGGATTTTAAATGTTTCAAAAACGGTTTTCTTGTGCATTTTGCGGGAATCATACAATAGAGATTCTTGACTATGGAACCGTTGCATTAGCTGGTGGATTTTTAAAGCCAGAACAATTTGCAACTGAAGAAAAATATCCGCTTTCTTTACATTTTTGTGAGCGGTGTTATGCGGTTCAAATTCCGCAACATATTCCACCTGAAAAAATGTTTTCAAACTATTTTTATTTTACTTCGGCAACTAATACAATGCGCAAGCATTTTGTTTCTTATGCCAATGAAATAGTTAGATTGTTTAATCCAAAATCTGTTGTTGAAATTGGCTGTAATGATGGTGGTTTGTTATCGTCATTGGCAGATCATGGGGTAAAAGTAACTGGTATTGATCCTGCGTCAAATGTAGTGAAATCAATTACTGATAAACGAATTAAAGTTATTAACAGTTTTTTGAACGAAACAATATCAAAAGAAATTGGCAAAGTTGATGTTGTTATTGCAAACAACGTATTTGCGCATATTTCAAAAATACATGAAGCAACTTTGTGCATTTCAAACATGCTTACCGATAATGGCGTATTTATATTAGAAGTTAATAAGTTGCATAGCATGATTACTGACCTGCAATATGATTGGGTCTATCACGAACATTTGTATTATTACTCAACCATTGCTTTGCAAAGGCATTTTCGAAATCACGGACTTGAAATTTTTGATATGCAAAATTTGCAAACACATGGAGGGTCTGCAAGATATTATGTATGCAAATCAAAAAAACGACCAATAACGAAATCCGTTACTACGCAAGTTGAACGCGAATTATGGATGGGGTTAGATAAAATTGATCGGTTTATGAAGTTTTCTGATTCAGTAAAACAACATCGCGTATCTATGCGTGAGTTTATGGGTCAGATAGATAAAAAAAGAGTTGCTGGATATGGGGCTTGTGGACGCACCAATACCATGATTCAATATTGCAACTTGGAATTAGATTACATCGTTGATGATGCCAAAGCAAAACAGGGATTTTATACACCGGGATCACACATTCCGATTGTCGATAGGGGCGTAATGGACAAAGCAAATCCTGATGTTGTAATTGTGTTTGCGTGGAGTTTTATTGATGAAATTTCATCCAAAGTTTCTAATAGCCGATTAGTTGTTCCATTGCCGTACATTTATGATGTAAAAAAATGGGCGGTAGCATGATTTCTTTAATTTTGCCGTATTGGGACAGACAGGTTGCGGCGAATAAGGCTTTGCTGCAATTGGCGCAAACTTATCCTGATTTAGATATGGAAGTTATTGTCGTTGATGATGGCAATTTGGTTCCATTCCAAACGCCGGATGTTGCTCTGAATATCCGCGTCATTCGGTTACCGGAAAAGACGATACCAAAATGCCCAACTTTGGCATGGAATGTTGGCGTTAAATATGCTATTGGCGACATTGTTGTTTTAAGTTGCATTGAAATACTTCACACTCAGCCAGTTATTGAGAAATTAGTAGAATCGGTGCGCAACATTGGGCCGTTAGGTTATGTTTTAGCTGCTGCGTGGAATCCAGAAACAGATACATGGCATTGCCATAGCGCAGTAAAAACACCTCGCAATCCAACCGGAACTGGATTGTCTTTTTGTGGAGCAATGCACAAATCGCTTTATTTAAAAGCGGGTGGATTTGACGATGAGTACCGCAATAATGGTGGCGCAGGATACGAGGACAATGATTTTATCAATCGAATGCTAATTGCTGGTGCAAGATTTGTAATCCGCGATGATTTAATAGTGATTCATCCAAAATCAGACGCTACAATTAGTTGGGGGCCTGGTCGATTTACTATTAACGAAAAGTTGTATTACAAAAAATGGCCTAATGAACTGCGTTTAAACTCCATAACTTTCTGCTGTGTCAATGCGGGCGATTACCTTGGACGCGGGCGGGAGTACGTTGAAAAGCTCTATGCAATGCTGTTGTGTTGCCTTCCTGATGGGCTGGCATTCAAGTTTGTCTGCTTTACTGATGATCCGTTTGAAAAGGAAGGGATTGAGTGCCGACCTTTGATTGATGGCATTGAAGGTTGGAATCAAAAGATTGCGCTATTTAAGCCAGGTGTATTTGAGGATGGCGAAAGAATCATTTATCTTGACTTGGATACCCTGCTAATTGGCAGGATTGACAAGATTTTGGATTATCAGGGCGAATTTGCTGTTCTGCGGGATTTTTGGCGTCCTGAAGGATTAGGGCCGGCAGTCATGTTGTGGCGGGCAGGTTTTGGTGATTGGATATGGAATGACTATGCCAGAGCAGGAATGCCAGAACTTGATAGAGGAGATCAGGAATGGCTTGAAACGGTATTTTCTGCTCATGGGTACACGCCCAATATCCTGCAAGATATGTATCCGGGATTCTTTTGCTCGTTCAAGGGGCATTGCAAACCACATCCACCACAAGGAACCCGCGTAGTCTGTTTTCATGGATTACCTAGACCGCACGACTGCGGTGACTGGATGGCGGAAGTCTGGAATGGCCGCGTAACCGGATCGGCGGTTGAACTGCTGTGCAACGTGGAAATGGCGAAAATAGCTAAAAACATCAAATCGGCGTGTTTGCGGGATATTCCAATGCTGGATCAGTTGCCGGCCAATAATGGTGACGTAATGCTGGTGGGTGGCGGGCCGTCCATGAAAGACGAATTAGACTTTATCCGCGCTAAATGGAAAACCGGGACGCCAATTATTGCCATGAACGGAACGGCTGACTTTCTTGCTGATAACGGTATTATTCCTGACATGCAAATTGCCATTGATGCGCGAAAAGAAAACCTACGATTTTTGAAGCGTAGAAGTGCAAAACAATACTTTTTTGCATCCCAATGCCATCCGGCGCTATTTGACTATATTGGCAACCCTACGTTGTTCCATATCGCTTTGGTTGATTGGGAAAAATACGTTCCACAAGATACTAGGGCAATGGTGCTTGGCGGTGGGCATTCCGTAGGCATGTTTGCCATGAGCCTAGCCTATGTACTTGGATTTCGGAAGATGCACCTTTACGGGTATGATTCAAGCTATGCCAATGACAGCCATCATGCTTATGAGCAAAAGTCTAATGATGATGACGCTATTGTTGAGGCGCACGTTCAAGGTAGAACATTTAAAACTACTGCTTGGATGGTTACTCAAGTGAATGAGTTTCAGGAATTATCCGGGCAATTGTCCCAAATGGGATGCATGATTACGACACACGGCCAAGGGCTGCTGCCGTATGTGGCTTGGCAACGAGCAGCATTAGCCAAAGCAGCCTAACTTTGAATACTCAAAGGAATTAAAAATGCTTGCTTCAGACCTAAATAACACTGATTTCGTCAATGCCCGCAATCCCGATTCCGGGCTGCATGTGGAGTTCTATTGGCATGAGCCTGTTGATGCTTGGGCATCGCGGGAAGCCTCTGCAGTAGCGCAGCGTAATGTCGTCGTAAAAGGGCCAAAACAGCCTTTTGTTCGCATTATGGTTCCTGGCATTAAAGAAACGATTTGGGAGGAATCAGTTGCGGAGCGCCACAAGCAGCGTTTCCCTCAACATTGGTTGGCGTGGCAGATGGCAGAGGGTCTGATTGATGGCGACGGTGATATTCCTGGATGGAAACTCTCCGAATGGAACGAGTTAAACGAGGAACTGGTGCGGGAACTTCGTTATTTGCGCTTCCAGACCGTAGAGCAGCTTGCAGGAGCGAATGATAAGCAAATCCAAGGCATTGGTATGGGTGGCGTCAGTTTGCGCGAGAAGGCCCGTGTAGCTCTCCGCAATCGCATGGGCGATGAAACCCGCGAAGCATTGGCCGAAAGTGAGAAGGAAAAGCAGGAACTGAAGGCGAGGATGGAGAAGATGGAAGCGATGATGGCGAAAATGATGCCGCCTGATCCAATTTCACCGGATTTGATACCGCCAAACCCAATTGAAGAAAGTCCGCCATTGGTTGCGCCCGAAAAGCGCGCGCCAGGACGTCCTCCAAAAGCTGAAGCGGCGGCAATTTAAGGATTAATCATGTCAATGACGATGCTCCAAATAATGCAACAGGCAGTTGGTGAAATGGGAAGCGGCGCGGTTCCTACTTATGTAGCCGGAAACACGCAGCAGGACACCGTTCAGCAACTGTACCTATTGAATGGATTGGGGCAGAGTCTTTCGCGGGATTTCATCTGGCAGGGGATGACGAAGCAGTACATCGTGACTGTTTCCTATACGACGCTGGTGGGCAGCACGACTATCAACTCGACTACGCTGACAGTCAGTTCAACATCCACAATTGACAATACCTATGGCGTATCAGGTACAGGCATCAACCAGGCTTGCTATGTGAACTCCATAGATAGCGGCACAACACTGACGCTTTCGCAACCGGCTACGGCAACATCATCGGCGCAGACATACACTTTTACCAAGGTCAAGTATGCAATGCCAACTGACTATGACCGGCAAATTGACCGAACGCATTGGGACAAAACGAAGCATTGGGAAATGCTTGGGCCGGAAACGGCGCAACAGTGGGAATGGCTAATTAGCGGGTATATTTCTACCGGGCCGCGCATTCGATACCGTATTTTCGGCAATTTTTTCCAGATTTGGCCTTTTGTTGCATCGGCGGAAACAATTGGTTTTGAATACATTAGTACCGCATGGGCGACATCTGCTGCTGGTGTAGGATTAAGCAACTTTGCTGCTGATACTGACACTTGCCAATTCCCCAACCGGCTAATGGTCGCAGGGCTGAAACATCGCTATTTTCAAGTCAAGGGTTTTGGCGATGTGTTCAGAGAAGAATACGAACGGGAGTTGCAGATTGCGTTTGCCAATGATGCCGGTTCGCAGACATTGAGTTTTGCGCCAAGGGTGAGCGGCATACTTATAACGCAAGCCAATTTACCTGACAGCGGATATGGAACGTAAATGATCCGCAGCCGAAAACAACCACCAATGCGCGCCAGATCAACGGCGCTGACCATTCCCGCCCCTACGCTAGGCTGGAATGCTAGAGATGCCTTGGCGAACATGGCACCGCAAGATGCTGTTACTTTGCAGAACTTCTTTCCTTCGCCTACGTCTGTGCAGGTTCGTTTAGGCTATACGCAATGGCTGACTACGTTCAGCGGGCAAGCGGAAACGCTAATGCAATATGCCGGCGGAACAACGAAGAAATTGTTTGTTATCGCTGGAAACAAGATTTACAACGCCACAGCAAGCGGGGCGGCTCCTGCTGCTGATGTGACCGGGCTTACCAATTCCCGTTGGCAGTATGTGAACAACACTACGGCAGGCGGAAACTATATTCAGTGCGTCAATGGCGCAGACAAGATGCGGATATATGACGGAACCAACTGGCATACCGATGGAGATGGCGTTCCGTATGACGTAACGGGCGTGAATACCAATACCTGCATCGGTATAACGCTTTCGCACAACCGCGTATGGTTCGTGCAGACGAATACCCTGAAAGCGTGGTATTTGCCGGCAGGCGCGATCGGTGGCGCGGCAAGCGCCTTAGACCTATCCTCGTTCGCTACTCGCGGCGGCTTCCTGATGGCTGTAGCAACTTGGACAATGGACGCAGGCTACGGCATGGACGATATGACCGTGTTCATTACATCCAATGGTGAAGTATTGGTTTATCGCGGAACTGACCCTGCAAGCGCGGCTACCTGGTCACTGATTGGCGTCTATTGGATAGGTTCTCCGATTGGCCGGCGTTGTTATATTAAATACGCGGGCGATCTGTTGTTAATTACGCAAGATGGAGTGGTTTCAATGGCTGCTGCGCTGCAGTCCTCTCGCGTTAATCCAAAGTCGGCACTATCAACTAAAATTCAATATGCAATATCCACTTCAATTAGCTCATATGGGACTAATTACGGTTGGCAGTTGATGCAATTCCCTCGTGAAAACATGCTGATTCTGAATGTGCCGATTGCCGAGGGGAGCAGTCAACAGCAATACGTTATGTCCACTATCAAACGTGGCAATGGCGATTGGGCCTGGTGCAACTTTACCGGGTGGCCGGCTAATTGTTGGGAATTGTGGAAAGATGATGTTTATTTTGGCGGAAATGGGTTTGTTGGTAAAGCTTGGAACGGGCTAGATGATAACGGAAGCAACATAGTCACTAACGGCCTGCAAGCGTTTAATAACTTCGGGAATGACCGTATTCAGAAGCGATTTACTATGATGCGCCCGATATTCCAAACGGACGGTTCTCCAGCGATTACCGTTCAAATGAATGTTGATTTTGATGAGTCAGACCCGACAACAACGGCTAGTTTTACGCCAGTGACCTATTCCACTTGGGATTCTGCGGTATGGGATTCAGGAGTTTGGGGCGGCGGATTGAACGTGCTGAAAAACTGGCAGGGATGCACCGGGATTGGCTATTGGGCGGCTCCGCATGTGGTTACGGCATCTAAGGGGATTAATACCTCGTGGATCAATACCACAGTTGTCCTAGAGACAGGCGGCATTCTTTAATGCTAATGGTAGGTAAAGGCGTGGTCGAATGGGTAGCAAGCAAAACAGGCGAATTTAACGGTTTTGGCACTGATATAGGCATCGGATGGGCAAAAAACGGTCAGTTAGTCGCTGGTGTAGCGTATGCGAATTGGAACGGTGCCAATGTGGAGTGTCATATCGCCTCCGATGGCAGCAGGTCGTGGCTGACGAGGCGCTACTTGTGGACGATCCTAGATTATCCTTTCAACCAATTAAAGTGCAAAAGAATCACGGCTTGCGTAGTAGAGTCAAATAAAGATTCCGCTAGATTTGTCAAACATTTAGGGTTTATACTAGAAGCAAGATTAAAGGACGCGCACCCTACAGGTGACATTCTGATATTTTGTTTGAAAAGGCAAAACTGCCGATTTTTACAAATGAGGATTCACCATGAGAAGTTGGCTGCATGAACCAATACACTTTGCCCCTGTAGCTAAACTCGGCGGTGGTTGGATAGTCTTTAAGAGCGCACCTTCGCAACCTGCTGCCCCTGATTATACGGGTGCTGCTCAAGCTACTGCAGCAGGTAATCTTGCTAACGCGCAGCAAGCGCAGCAGGCGAACATGGTCAATCAATACACGCCTTATGGCTCATTGACCTATAGCCAAGACCCGACTAGCAGATTTGGCAGTAACCCTTCATATAGCTCAAACGTCAATTTATCGGACACCGGGCAGCAGTTGCTTGATGCGAATAATCAATCGGCGCTCGGATTGGCAGGGCTGCAAAGCGGTGCAGAGCAGCGTGTAGCGCAAACAATGGGTCAACCGATGGATCAAACATCGGTGCAGGATACGGCGGATCGTGCCTATCAGAACTACACCAACCGGCTTGATCCTCAGTGGCAGCAAAATCAGGCAACGACTGAAACGCAATTACGCAATCAAGGCTTGGTGCCTGGCGGCGAAGGCTACGACAACGCCATGAGGAATTTCAACAATGCCCGCAATGATGCCTATACGCAAGCAAACACAGCATCGATTAACACGATGCCGCAAACATACCAACTTGCCAATGCTCAATACAATCAGCCGTTGAATGCGCTAAATGCTTTGCGCAGCGGTTCGCAGGTTCAGAATCCTACCTTCACATCGACGCCGCAGCAGCAGACCACGACAGGGGCAAATCTATCGGGTGCCGCACAGCAGACCGGGCAATA
>Ga0209596_1000627_pt1 | contig 32559 bp, 27 predicted proteins | sample M_130807_MF_Meta_FD_187314 | JGI IMG/M metagenome (GOLD analysis project Ga0209596, IMG submission 187314) | Freshwater microbial communities from Lake Montjoie, Canada to study carbon cycling - M_130807_MF_MetaG (SPAdes) (version 2) | ecosystem: Environmental > Aquatic > Freshwater > Lake... | reverse complement strand
AATCGGAGCATGTAGTGAATGTACTTGTAGGAAAAAACGACCAAATGGTTAAGACCTACAAACATGACAAACTTGAAGTTTTTGGTGAAGGTGCGGATCAAAATGAGCGTTTCTGGACTGCTCTAATTCGTCAAGCATTAATAGCAGGGTTCCTTGATAAAGACATTGATAATTATGGATTGTTAAGAGTTAGTGATGGTGGACATGCCTACATTAAATCTCCAACTTCATTCAAAATTTCACTCGATACAAATTTTGAAAATACTGAAACGGATGAGGATGATGAATTCTCAGGTGGTGGTGGTGGTGGTGCTGCAGATGAGCAACTTTTTGAAATGTTAAAAAATCTGCGCAAAAATGTAGCTAAGCAGATTAACCTTCCTCCGTTCGTTATTTTCCAGGATCCTTCATTAGAGGAGATGGCAACTAATTATCCTATCTCTATTGATGAGTTAAAAAATATCACTGGAGTTGGATCTGGTAAGGCCATGAAATATGGTAAAGCATTCATAGATCTCATCAAAAAATATGTTGAGGATAATGAGATCGAGCGCCCGATGGATCTGGTAGTGAAAAGTGTTGTTAATAAGAGTATGTTGAAAGTTTATATTATTCAAAACATTGATCGTAAAATCACTTTGAATGATATGGCCGAGGCTAAAGGAATTACTACCGCTGAATTAATTACCGAGATTGAAACGATTGTTGCTTCAGGAACTCGTATCGATATCACTTATTATATTAATGAAATAATTGATGAAGATCGTCAGGATGAATTGTTTGAATATTTCCGTAGTGCCGAAACGGATTCAGCTGCCGAAGCACTTAGTGAATTAGGTGAAGATGATTACACACTTGAAGATATTCGATTAATGCGAATTAGATTCATGAGTGAAATTGGAAACTAGATATATTTTTACTACAGTAAAACAAAAAACCCTGAAGTGTGTGCATTTGCACTCTACTTCAGGGTTTTTAATTGAATTAATTCAGGGTCAATACTCGTCTTCGTTAAAGAAAAAGTCATCCTTTGTCGGATAATCTGGCCAGATCTCTTCGATAGTTTCGTATGGCTCACCTTCATCTTCTAGTTCTTGAAGATTTTCTATAACTTCCATCGGGGCACCTGAACGAATGGCATAATCAATTAATTCGTCTTTGGTTGCCGGCCAAGGAGCATCTTCGAGATGTGAAGCAAGTTCTAATGTCCAGTACATAGTATTATAATTTTAATTCGGTATTCAACGGGTTAACTTACTTATGGTTGCAAAACCCCCTTTTCAGAGGGATGCAAAAGTAGTAAAATAATATTCTAATTTTTCAAAGTATCCAACCACTTTTTTTTATAATCGTGGATTCCATGGACTTTCAGGCACATTTAAAGTTTGTGCAAAAAATCTTGACAGTACAAATAGATAATCTGACAAGCGGTTTAAATAGATACCTATTTGAGGATCAATAGTATTCTCTTCATTAAGATGAACCACTAAACGTTCGCATCGTCTACAAACACATCTAGCGATATGTGCATAAGAAACTGTAGTATGTCCACCAGGTAAGATAAAAGATTTCAATTCTGAAAGACTATTTTCCATCAAATCCATCTCCTTTTCCAAAACAGTAATGTCTTCTGGCTTTAGATCGGGCAATTTCATCCTGCTTTTTTCAGGATCACTAGCTAAAAGAGAACCAATTGTGAATAATCGATCTTGTATCTCCATCAATACTGTTAAGGAGTGATCATCAATTTGTTGGTCGCGTATTAATCCAATCCATGAATTTAACTCATCAACAGTGCCGTATGCCTCAATGCGAATGTGATATTTAGGTACACGAGTGCCACCAATAAGCGATGTTTGACCTTTATCTCCTGTTTTAGTATAAATTTTCATGTGGTAATTAGTTTGGCTTTCGCTTCTACAATATTAGGATTTGGTCCATCCGACTCTACTAAACCATCTTTTAATCGAACAATTCTATGCGCATGGCGAGCAATATCTTCTTCGTGGGTTACTAAAATCACAGTATTTCCTTTCGAATGGATCTCTTGAAACAAGGCCATTATCTCTTCCGAAGTTTTTGAATCAAGATTTCCTGTTGGCTCATCTGCTAAAATGATTGCTGGTTTTGTAACCAATGCACGCGCAATAGCCACTCTCTGCCGTTGACCACCCGATAATTCATTGGGACGATGCGTAAATCGGTCGCCCAGGCCAACATCTTGCAATACTTTTAATGCTCGCTCTTCACGATCTACTCTTGAAACACCAGCATAAACTAATGGAAGCGCAACATTATCAAGAGAAGTACTTCGTGGAAGTAAATTAAATGTTTGAAATACAAATCCAATTTGTCGATTGCGAATATCTGCAAGCTCATTATCGGTCATGCCTGAAACATCGATCCCATTCAAAAAATAATCACCTCCAGAAGGAGTATCTAAACATCCCAATACATTCATCAATGTTGATTTTCCGGACCCTGAAGAACCCATCAATGCTACATATTCATTTTTGTTGATCGATAAAGAAATAGAGCGTAATGCATGAATCGTTTCCGTTCCTACCTTATAAGTTCGTGAGATATTACTCAACTTTAAAATTGGTTCCAAGTAATTTAGTGTTTGTTCAAATGTAATAAGGAAAATGATAGGGAAATAGTTTTTCTACAATCATGATTAATATTTCGGCAATAAAATCGAACTTTTGATCAATACCTAACATTAAAACTCTCTTTACTCAAATCAGGATTAACAAATAAAATCCCCATCATAAATAAATCAATGCTCACCGTTACACGTGGATGATTTTTTAGTTTTTCCCATGCTTCCATCATTCCCTCCGACCAATTAATATCATCAATAATTACAACAGACTTATCATGTAGGTACGGAAGACACTGCTCAAAATATTTTAATGTTGGCTCGAGTTTATGATTCCCATCAATAAATAAATAATCCAGGCGAGTAAATTTACTTAATGCCTTTTCTAAAGTATCATCAAATTCTCCTTCAATTAATTCAATATTATATTCAGCAAATTCATTAAAGGACGCTTTAGCAATTTCCGCCGTATTTTCACAACCTTCTAACGTAATCATTTTTGCATTTGGATTTCCTGACTGTTGATATAATGCACTTATACCAACAGAAGTTCCAATTTCCAATATACTTTCAGCATTAAAATATTTGACAATTCGTGATAATAGCCGAGCATATTTTGCGGGTTTGCTTGAGTGCTCTGTAATGTAATGAACAGAAAGTTCCTTATAAATTTTTCCGCTAAAACCAGCGCCAAAATCACGAACTTTAATAATTTGAGGATTCTTTAATAATTGCTTTCTTAACTTTTCAAATTGCTTTTGCAATGGAGTGGCTTTGTCATATCGAAAAACCTCTTCGTAAAATTGAAACATGAAAGGCGATTGTAGATCATGTCGATTTTGCCCTTGCAAAAAATACTTTAGGTATCTGAAAATAAAATTAATATTGCTCATACTCATTTGCCGATCTACGTGTTTTCAGAATAGAAAAAAAGACACTCAGTAAGAGTACTGTAACAATTAAACCTAAAGTCAGTAGCGTTGGTATCTCACAATAATGCGATAGCAGCATTTTACATCCTACAAACGACAAAATAATTGCCAGACCATATTTTAGATAGTGAAACATCCCCATCATTCCTGCCAAGGCGAAATAAAGTGAACGCAATCCTAATATAGCAAAAACATTACTCGTATAAACGATAAAAGTATCAGTGGTAACAGAGAGAACAGCTGGAATCGAATCAACCGCAAAAACAAGATCAGTAAAATCAACAACAAGTAAAACCAAGAACAAGGGTGTAGCATGCCAAATGTTGTTTTGTTGGATGAAGAAGTTTTTTCCAGCATACGTTTCAGTAACAGGAAATACTTTTTTGAAGAATCGAACTAATAAATTATCATCGAGCTTAGGATCATCTTCTTCCTTCTGAAATAACATTTTTATTCCCGTAAAAATTAAGATCCCTCCAAAAATAAATATCATCCAAGAAAACATATTGAATAATGCAATTCCCACAATTATAAATGTTCCTCGTAATATCAGCGCTCCGATGATCCCCCAAAATAATACACGATGTTGAAACTCTTTAGGAACTTTAAAATAGGTAAATATCAATATAAAAACAAAAAGATTATCCACACTTAAAGACCATTCAATTACATAGCCTGTAAGAAACTCTATTGCTTTTAATTTTCCTAACCAATAATAAATTATTACATTAAAAATTACTGCAAGTGCAACCCAAAAGCCAACCCATTTCAAAGATTCCTTAATTGTTATTTCTTGTGGCCGCTTATTAAGTACAACAAGATCTAAGGCAAGCATCGCCAAAATAAAAACATTAAACCATATCCAAAAACTATTAGAAATCATTCAACGATTATTTAATTATAAATTCAATTAACATTCTCCTAAATGGAATTATTTTTTTTCTTCGTATTGCTTTGGATCCAATGCATGTTTATTCCATTGGCTTAAAAACTCCATTGTACGCTCTTTACTATAGCCTTCGCCGTATTCTAAGTATGCTGAATTTTGTGTATGAATTCGCTTTCCATTTCCATCAAGTATTACAAAAACCGGGTACCCAAATCGTTGAGGAAAATCAAGCGCTTTAAGTACTTCTAGATTTTTATATTCTTTACTATAATTAATATGCTCCATCACGTAATCAGCCTTTATCAATGAATCAATGGATGCATCAGCAGTAATAAATTTCTGAAACATAATACACCATCTACACCAATTTCCGCCAACCATTAAAAGCACCTGCTTACTCTCCTTCTTCGATTGAATTACCGCATCCGCTATTTGCTTCTTTGCATCCGCTTCAGGATGATAAAGTAATGCATCGTTTCTTAATTTAGCAGGTTCTTGAGCATAATTTGCAACACATAAAAACAAAAAATAAAGTATAAAAATAAATTTCCAGTGCTTACTCATAATCCAATGATTTCAAATTTAATTTTACAAGCTTGATGATTTATTGCAAATCAATTTTTCAATTTCATTTACTAAACCTTGATATATCTATAATCATTACTTCTCTTCCGCCTTCTCAACTCTAATCCCAACATCCATCATTCCTGAAAGAGGATTCATTCGCATAGCTTGAATTAACTCAAAACGATATTCCCCTGCCTGCGGAAATCGAACGTTACGTTTAAACAAAATCCTATTATCCCAAATATCACCAAGTCCTTTGCCAAGCCACCGACCGTCAGCATTCGCTAACATAATTTCAGCAGTATCACGATCTAGTTGTCCTCCTGGAAATCGTGTGTTTATAAATAGAAATAAATTACTAAAGGGATACGTTCCTGCATTTCGAATATTCAAATAAACATTTTGTGCATGAACAGTATCTGTAATTTTAGCAGTAAACACAACAGGCTTATCAACATCCCATAAAGATTTTTCAATCTTTTGATTTTGCTCGAATACAACATCATTATTACAAGAGGTAAAAAAGATTACAGCTATAATCGCTGCAACCTTTAATATGCTTCTAGAAAATTTTATCATCGACACTTCTTTCACTTTTATTATTTACTTGTAAATAATTTTTCTTTGTTTAAATTATTCGCTATTTGCCGGACGTTGGCGCGGTGGTCGTGTAGAACTTCCAGTAGATGGGTTATTTACAGGAGCAACTGGTGCTGGCTGAACAGGAGCTGATTGCGCTGGAGGTGTAATCTTTGCCGGCGCAGGTTGTGCTGGAGCCGATTGCGCTGGTGGTGTTGATGAAACCGTTGGAGTAACTGTTGGATTTGGATTTCCAACCGCTTGTCGTGGTGGCCTATTTCCCGAAGGTTGAAATGGTGGAATTGAAGGCGCCTGTTTATTTTGTTCCGTATTTGTATTTTGCTGCGGACGATTTTCTTGTGTCGCAGGTTGTTTCGCATCAGCTTGTTCTACTTTTATTGTAGGATTTTGCTGAGGTGGTCTGTTACCTTGATTTCGTTGCTGATTAGGGTTTGATCCTTGATTTGGATTATTCCGTTGAGGTGATTGCGGTTTATTTTCACGAACTTCTTGTGGCGCATTTCCTTGCTGACGAGGTGGTCGGTTATTTCCTTGCGGACGATTTCCTTGGGGAGATGAAGGAGTGGATGCAGTTGCTAAAGCAGGTCGATTTCCTTGATTTGGTCTATCAGAAGAATCATTACCTTTTTTCTTTTTCTTTTTCTTCTTACTATCCATACGAGTAAGGCTATCCTGCCCTACCACATCTTTGAAATCATACTCGTCTTCTTCCTCTTCTAAATCAAGACTTTCAAAATCATCAGGACGTTCGTTGAGTTTATTCATCGCAACAATTTCCTTAACACGATCAACGGCCATTGGAATCCAACTTTCTGCAGCAAAAAATGTTCGCTCTTCGCCTTCCTTTGGTTCAGGAATAATATTATACCACATGATCCGCTTAAAGATGTCAGTCTTCCGATGAACCATTGTTCCTTTACCAGTGAGCAATCTAATATTAGACTCAGGAATATCTTTTATTGCATCCATATACGTATCCAACTCAAAATTGAGGCAACACTTTAACTTGCCACACTGACCCGCAAGTTTTAATGGATTCAATGATAAATTTTGATATCGAGCAGCACTTGTAGAAACAATTTTAAAATCTGTAAGCCATGTTGAACAACAAAGCTCTCGTCCGCATGAACCTATTCCGCCTAAGCGAGATGCTTCTTGACGTTTTCCAATTTGGCGCATTTCAATTCTAATCTTGAACTCATCAGCAAGTTTTTTTATTAACTCACGAAAATCCACACGTTCATCAGCAGTGTAATAAAAAGTAGCTTTTTTACCATCTCCTTGAAACTCAACATCACTTAATTTCATTTTCAAACCAAGCTCTAAAGCTAAGGTTCTTGAACGATGCATTGTTTTGTGCTCTAGCTCTTTAACTTCATTCCATTTTTCAATATCAGCTTGCTTAGCCTCGCGATAAAGAAGTTTTATTTCTGCCGAATCCTCTTTCACATCCTCCTTACGAAGCTGAAAGCGAACGAGTTCACCTACTAAACTTACCTCTCCGATATCATGACCGGGGTTTCCTTCAACTGCCACAAAATCACCAACCTTTAATTCTAGATTGTTGATATTCCGAAAAAACTCTTTTCTGCTGCCTTTAAACCTTATTTCTACAATATCAAAAGGCTTTTGTCCTTGGGGAAGGACCATATCTGCAAGCCAGTTATATACATTCAGTTTATTACATCCGCTTGTACCGCACGTTCCATTGCTTTGGCACCCACCAGGAGTTGAATCGGTTGTGGAAGTTGAACATGTACTACATCCCATAATTTATAGGTTTATATGTTCAATTACCATTTATCATAAGCTGGTTTGAATAGCTTAATTATTTAATTTGAAGAATTTTGCTAATCTTCAACGACAAATCTAAGAATAAGATCTTAGGATTGGCATTTCTTTCCACATGGAAATGAGCCTTATTTAATTCTGACACAAAAGAATCGACATTTTTCTTATTTATGAAGGGCTTAAACAACGCTAAAATTTCTTGCTGTTGAGGATCCAATTTCACCATTTCACCTCCCGAAACATTCATCATCAAGCACTCTCGAACCACTTGGATTGCACTAAAAAGGAAGTGTTTTTGTTGATCTCTACTCGAAGAAGCCATTCCTTCCACCCACCCTATCAATCCCGCCATCGTTTTACTTGGATTGAAACAAAGTCGCATCCAGTTAATAAAATCTTGTTCATGACTTCCTTCACCTTGCTCTTTTGAAGCCAATTCCATTGCCATCCGATAATTACCATCCGCATAACGCGTAATCTCCTTCGCCTTTTCTTCAGTAAGCTGATATTGACGAATTAAACCATTTTTTACCTCATCATCCTTTAAACGACCCACTTTTAATAATTGAGTTCTTGACAAAATAGTTTGAAGAAGCGCGTCCCTTTGCTCTGATGCGAGAATAAATATTGTTTTATCAGGCGGCTCCTCAAAACTCTTTAACAATTTATTTCCTACGGTAACATTCATGCGTTCAGGCAGCCATATAATCACCACTTTATAAGGTGCTTCAAACGCTTTGAGGTTTATCTTATGGATAATTTCTACAACCTCTTCTTTCATAATGCTGGCTTGCTTGGTTTCGGATTCAGCAATTACATCTACCCAATCATTATAATCAAGATAAGGATTGGCAATAGCCGTTTCTCTCCAAGGCCCAACATAATCAGCACTTTTGGGTTCTTTAAACTTTTTACTAGTCATTACAGGATATACATAATGCACATCTGGATGAACCATTTTAGCATTCTTTTTACAGCCCGAACATACACCACAACTGTCCTCTAATCCCGGATTTTCGCAAGTAAGATATTGTGCAAAGGCGTTCGCCAACGGAAATACCCCTGACCCAATTGGTCCAAAAAACAATAAAGCATGACTAACTCTTCCTTCACGACAAGAGGAAATCAATTTCTGCTTTACAGCTTCCTGACCAATAACTTCGCTAAATAACATTTTGCGAAAATAGCAAACAATGATACGCTGATCAATATATTTTGAAAATTAGAAGATTTGTAATTCCGAGAGCTATAAAGGTTGCAGATAAAAATGGACAATTTAATTATGTATAATAATATAAATTTGAATACAATACTTTATTTTTATCGAAATAATAAATATACCACCATGCAACTTAAAACTGTCGATAATTATAATTTTTTAGGCAAGAAAGCATTGATTAGAGTTGATTTTAATGTTCCGCTAAACAGTGATTTTAATGTTACGGATCCAACAAGAATTAAAGCGGCTATTCCGACAATCAATAAAATATTAAAGGATGGTGGAAGCGTTATTTTGATGTCGCATTTAGGTCGTCCGAAAGAAGGTCCAACAGAAAAATATTCATTAAAGCATACCATCAATACCATTTCAGAATTATTAAACCGACCAGTTAAATTTGCTAGTGATTGCGTTGGAAATGTTGCTAAGGAAGCTGCTCAATCATTGAAAGCAGGAGAAATATTATTACTTGAAAATTTACGTTTTCACAAACAAGAAGAAAAAGGTGATCTTGATTTTGCAAAGGAACTTGCCTCCTTTGGTGATGTGTACGTGAATGATGCATTTGGTACGGCGCACCGTGCACATGCAAGTACAGCAGAGATTGCACAATTTTTTAAAGGCAAAAGTATGTTTGGCTATGTAATGGCTGGTGAACTGGTAAATGCCGAAAAAGTTTTAAATAATGCACAGAAACCTTTTACAGCAATCATGGGTGGAGCAAAAGTTTCCGATAAAATTTTGATCATTGATAAGTTAATGGAAAAAGTAGATCATCTGATTATTGGTGGTGGAATGGCCTACACTTTTATAAAAGCGCAAGGCGGAAATATTGGTTCTTCACTCTGCGAGTCGAATAAATTAGACCTTGCATTGGAGATTTTAAATCGTGCAGCAGCAAATAATGTTACAATTAACCTTCCGGTAGATTCTGTAAACGGCGATAAGTTTGATAAGGATGCAAATACAATGACTACCGACATTCGCCATATTGAAGAAGGTTGGATGGGATTAGATATAGGCCCTAAATCAGTTGACATTTTTACAAAAATTATTTCTGAAAGTAAAACTGTTTTATGGAATGGGCCTATGGGTGTTTTTGAAATGGCAAAGTTTGAAAATGGCACTAAAAATGTTGCAGAATCAATCGTCGCAGCAACAAAAAAAGGAGCATTCTCCTTAATTGGTGGTGGTGATTCAGCAGCAGCAATCAACCAATTTCATTTCGCCAATGATGTGAGCTATGTTTCAACTGGAGGTGGTGCCTTGTTAGAATATATCGAGGGAAAAGAATTACCTGGAGTGAAAATGGTTATTGATGCTGGATTAGATTGATGAAATTATTTTAATCTAAACTTTTCTCCTAATTAAATAATCTACTTGAAGGATGAACACTTAATCTATGGGTTCCCATAATTCAATTTTGTTTCCTTCTGAGTCAAGTATATGTACAAATTTACCATAGTCGTACGTTTCAATCTTATCAAGAATTGTTACGCCTTCAGCTTTCAATTCCACAACCAAAGCTTCTAAATTTTCAACTCTGTAATTGATCATAAAGTCTTTTGTTGAAGGTTCAAAATACTTGGTTGTTTCTGCAAATGGTGTCCATTGCGTTTGCCCCTTCTTTGTACTATCGTCACCTTCATACCAATCAAACGTAGCTCCATAAGGATTTGTGGTCAAGCCAAGATGCTTTTGATACCATTCAGTAACTTTTTTGGGATCCTTACATTTAAAAAAAATGCCTCCAATTCCTGTTACTTTTTTCATTTTTGAATTATTTTTATGTTTTACAATCATTGAATTGAGAGCGAAGCCTGAAATAAAAGAGACTATTATAACTGAAATAATTAATAAAATTCTTTTCATTTTTCTTGTTTAAAGTTTGTTAAGGATTTCAATAATATAATGATTTTTTAGAATATTATTTGTAGTATAAGTTCTCAGCATAAAAACCTGCATCTATTTGTAGAATAATTTCTAGCGAAGGATGATTAATTTGATTTTCAATTTTATAATTTTTATTATTATTGACTACTTTAATTGATTTTAATCTTAGCCATTTTTATATATTGGTAGATTCAATTATCTAATGCAACGTAAAAATAAGATTAAGTTGCGAGAAGGAAAAATACGGAAGGTTAAACTTTGAAGAACGTACCAAAATAGCAGGATATCTTCTTTTAAAATGGACGCTTAAATAAATAGGAAAAGATTTAAATCGAAGCTAAAGCAGTAAATACCTTAAATTCTCTTCTTTATCTATAAACAACAGTTTTTTACCTAATTTTGACTTTATTTAAGAATTAAAGGTTGTCTAAAATTAGATTTAAGTTCGTAGCTTTTGAGTTGTTCAAAAGTTTACAAAATAAAGATTATGCTCAAAGATAGTTTTGGAAGGGTACACGATTACTTACGTATTTCACTTACTGATAAGTGTAATCTTCGTTGCGCCTATTGCTTTCCTGCTGATGTTCCTGTTAAGTTTTTACCAGGAAGTAAATTAATGTCGGCAGCTGAGATTGATCAAATAGTTTCTGTTTTTGTTGCACAAGGTGTTAAAAAGATTCGGTTAACAGGAGGCGAACCATTACTTAGAAAAGACGCAAAGGAGATAATTGAGCGTGTCTCAAAATATCCTGTTGAACTTGTAATTACTACTAATGGCGTTTTTGTGAACGAGTTTATTGATACTTTTAAAAAGGCTGGAATTAATTCTATTAATGTAAGTCTTGATTCACTGAATCAAGATAAAAATTTAGCCATCTCTAAACGTGATGAATTTAAAAGGGTTGTAAATAACATACATCTTTTGCTTGAAGAGAATTTTCATGTAAAAGTAAATGTGGTGGTTATGAAAAATGTGAACGATAATGAAATTTTAAATTTCGTTGAATGGACAAAAGATCAACCAATTCACGTTCGTTTTATTGAGTTTATGCCTTTTGCTGGTAATAAATGGAGTAATGAACAAGTGTTTACTCATATAGAAATCCTGGAACTAATTTCGACTAGATATGATTTTCTAAAATTGATAAATGAGAAAAATGACACAGCGAAAAAATATTTTATTTCAAAACATAAAGGAACCTTTGCAATAATTAGTAGTATGAGTGAACCATTTTGCTCAGGATGCAATCGTATGAGGTTAACCACAGACGGCAAGATGAAAAATTGTCTATTTTCAAATGGTGAAGTTGATATCCTGGGAGCATTACGAAGTAAAGAGGATATACGACCATTAATAAAAAAATGCGTGGGCGAAAAAGAGAAAGAATTAGGTGGTCAGTTTACATCGGCTTATGAAATTACGGATGCTTCTAAAATTAATAATCGTAGTATGATAAATATCGGTGGCTAATTTTTTTACAATCGAAATTTCTTTGTTCGCAAATCGCTAAATGAATTTTAAAATGATAACAGTTTTAGAAGCTAGAAAATTAATTAGAGAAAATTGCATTTCATCAAAAGTTGAAGAGGTGAAATTACGTGACGCTTATGGATTTGTTTTAGCGGAAAATGTACATGCAAAAATTGATACTCCTCCATTTAATCAATCCGCAATGGATGGATATGCTTTTTCATATGATAATTGGGATAAAAAAAGTAAATTAAATGTTGTAGGTGAAATTCAAGCAGGTAATTTCTCTAATTCGAAAGTTAATCTGATGGAAGCCGTTCGAATTTATACGGGTGCGGCTTTGCCTTTTGGCACTGATACCGTTGTGATGCAGGAAAAAGTTATTGTAACAAATAATTTAATAGCTATTAGCGATATATATCTTGAAAAAGGGACCAATATGAGGTTTCAAGGTTCACAAGGAAAGAATGGTGAAGTTGCAATGCATGAAGGATCATTACTTACTCCTTCCGCAATTTCATTTCTTGCAGGTACAGGAATAGATAAAGTAAAAGTGTATTCGAAACCGATAGTGAGTATTATTGTTACAGGAAAGGAATTAGTTCAACCTGGAAGTCCCATTGCAAATGGCGAAATATTTGAGTGTAATTCATATGGATTAGTTGCAGGTTTAAATCAATTAAATATTCAGCCTGTTTCTGTTGAGGTAGTTGATGATGTTGAAAAAGAAATAATTCAAGCCATATCAAATCAATTACGAAGTGATATTTTAATTCTAACGGGCGGTATATCTGTTGGTGAATTTGATTTTGTTTCATCTGCTCTGGATAAATGTGGGGTAAGAAAAATATTTCATAAGGTAAAACAAAAGCCAGGTAAACCATTTTATTTTGGTAAATTTAATCAAACACTAATTTTTGGATTACCGGGCAATCCCGCTGCGGTAATGACGTGTTTTTATGAATATATTGTACCAGCAATAAGTAGTTTTAATAAGAGAAGTTACTTTAAAAACCTTCAACTACCATTAACTATTGATTATAAGAAAAAAGCAGGACTTACTTTTTTTCTTAAAGGGAAAATTAAGGATAATGAAGTGATGTTATTAAATAATCAAGAAAGTTATTTAATGGATTCATTTGCAATAGCTGATTGTATTATTGAATTAGACGAGGATATAGAATGCCTTAAACAAGGTGAACTAGTTAATATTAGCATGATTATATAATTAAATAATGTCAAAAATAAATATCATTAATTAAAATAAAGTAATGAACGATTCGAACATTCTGTTTTATGTTTTGTTGCTTGCAATTGCATTTCTTTATGCGGCTGTTGGTCACGGAGGTGCTAGTGGTTATTTAGCTTTAATGGTATTCTTCTCATTCGCTCCTGAATCAATGCGGCCAACAGCGTTATTATTAAATATATTCGTTTCTCTTATTGCGTTTTCGCAATATTTTCTTAAAGGATATTTCCAATGGAAATTATTTTGGCCATTTGCCTTAGCTTCAATTCCAGCAGCATTTTTGGGAGGATTAATCGCAATTGAGCCTGGATTATATAAAAGAATTTTGGGTATACTTTTACTAATCCCAATTATAAAACTAGCAAGCACAAAAATAAAATCAGAATATTCTATTCAACCGTTAAATATTTATGCCGCTTTGCTTATTGGAGCCGCTATAGGATTTTTTTCGGGTTTAATAGGCATTGGCGGCGGAATAATTTTAAGTCCGATCATTTTATTGATGAATTGGGCTGATATGAAACATACAGCAGCGGCATCTGCTTTATTTATTTTTGTAAATTCGATAGCTGGACTAGCTGGTATTTTCTCCATAAATTTCCATTTTAATAGTGAAATGTTTATAATGGTGCTTATCGCTTTAACAGGAGGATTGGCAGGTTCATATTTTGGTGCAAACAAATTTGAAAATGTACTATTGAAAAGAATATTAGCGACTGTTTTATTAATAGCTTCTATTAAGTTAATTACAACATAGTTGAACTTTATAAGTATGGAAATTAAAATTTTAGCGTTCGGAGAAATTGCAGAAGTAATAGGAAATTCGGAAATGAAAATTAACGATTTAAAAAATACAAACGAATTAAATGTAAAGCTCATAGAATTATATCCTGCTTTAGCATCAATTAAATTCGCTATGGCAGTAAATCAAAAAGTTGTTCAATCTATTACAATGCTAAACAATGCTGATGTTGTTGCATTATTACCACCATTTTCCGGAGGATAAAAAAAAATGATTAATAAGGAACGTTATCAAAGGCAGATAATTCTTAAGGAGTTTGGAGAAGCTGGTCAACAAAAATTGCGCAATGCCAGATTGTTAATTGTGGGCGCGGGGGGCCTAGGCTGTCCGGCACTTCAATATCTTGTTTCATCAGGAGTCGGCGCTATCGGTATTGTTGATTTTGATGTGGTAGACCTTACAAATCTACATCGACAAATTCTTTATACAGTTGATGATATAGGAAAACCAAAAGCGATTGTTGCTGAAGCGAAATTAAAGTTACTTAATTCTGAAATTAAAATTACACCTTATAATCTGAAGCTAGATAATCAAAATGCACTTAGTATCATTTCAAATTATGATTTGGTTATCGATGGGTCTGATAATTTCACAACCCGTTACCTTGTTAATGATGCATGTGTTCTGCTAAACAAGCCTTTAGTGTATGGCGCTGTATTGCGTTTCGAAGGTCAAGTGGGTGTTTTTAATTTAGCTGATAAAAATGGAATCAAAGCGAACTACCGTGATTTATTTCCCAATCCACCTGATAGTGATTCGATTTTGTCATGCAATGAAATTGGTGTTTTAGGTGTTGTGCCAGGCGTTATAGGTATAATGCAAGCGACCGAGGCAATTAAAATTATTACTGGAATTGGAGAAGTTTTAGTTAATCAAATTGTAACATGTAATCTGTTAACAAACTCTTCTTTCAAATTCAATATTTCCATAAATGTGAATAGTACTTTATTGATTCCAAAAAACGAAACTGAGTTTTTAAATTTTAATTACAAATTTTTTTGCGGAACAAATAATATGGACCATGAAATAACGTATGCAGCGTTTGATAAATTAAAGTCAACTTCTAGCTTTACAATCATTGATGTACGTGAATTTAATGAATTACCTGAGGTTAATGAATTTAAGTTTCTGCATATTCCTTTAAGCGATTTTGAAAATAAAATATTAGCGATCGATATAATTGGCCCAATAGTTTTTTATTGTCAAACCGGGAAGCGAAGTTCTATTGCAGTTGATATTATAAAAAATAAATTTTCAAATTGTGAAGTTTATAGTTTAAGAGGAGGTATTCTTGGATGGAAAAATTATCACAATAAAATTATTATTAAAAATGATCGAAAAGAAAATTAAAAAAGTGTTTATCGAGGGTGCAATATCTCCAGCATTCGTAGGTGATTCTATAGCCAAGCACAGCACAAAAAGTAATATTGGTGCTCATAGTATTTTTCTTGGCCAAATCCGTAACGATATAATTGATGATAAGGAAATAATGGCAATTGAATATACAGCATATACTAAGATGGCTGAAACGAAATTTCTCGAAATTAGAGAAGCTGCATTTAATAAATTTGAACTAACTTGTTTGCATATATATCACAGTCTCGGCAATATAAAAGTTGGTGAAATTAGTCTTTTCGTTTTTACTTCTTCTGCTCATCGAATGGATGCAATTAAAGCCTGCGAGGAAATTGTAGAAAGAATAAAAAAGGAAGTACCTGTTTGGGGGAAAGAAATATTTGAAGATGATAGTTTTCAATGGAAAAAAAATATTTAAGAGAATTATGGTTGATATAACAAATAAAATAAAATCACATCGTATAGCAATTGCGCAAGCCGTTGTTAGAGTTAGTAGCCAAGAAACTATTGATGCAATAAATAACAAGACGGTTCCTAAAGGAGATGTTATTGAAGCTAGTCGGATTGCTGGATTATTTGGAATTAAAAAAACCAGCGATATGATTCCAGATTGTCATCCTTTGCCAATTGAATTCGCCACTATAAAGCACAGAATTGTTGGTCTAGATATTTTTATAGAAACCGAAGTTCATACTATTTACCGAACAGGTGTGGAAGTGGAAGCGATGCATGGGGCTTCAGTAGTGGCTCTAACTATTTACGATATGTTGAAGCCGATCGATAAAGGGATTGAAATTTTAAATATTAAGTTGCTAAGTAAAAAGGGTGGTAAATCACAATACCTAGATAAACTCGATCGTACAATTAAAGTTGGAGTTATTGTTTGTTCTGATAGCATTTCAGCAGGAGTAAAGAGAGATTTCGCTGGTAAGGCTATAATAAGCAAAATTGAAAAGTTTAATGTTACAATCGAAGATTATTCTATTATTCCTGATGAAATAAAAATAATACAGGATAAAGTACTTGCCTTTTGTGATGCAAAAATGGATTTAATAATTCTTACTGGTGGAACAGGTCTATCAACAAGAGATGTTACACCTGAAGCCATTCGGCCATTACTGGATCGCGAAATACCAGGTATTGGAGAGGCTGCTCGTAGCTATGGGCAAGAACAAATACCTTATTCAATGTTATCTCGGAGCATAGCAGGATTAAAAGGGAATACCCTTATATTAGCTTTGCCTGGCTCTACGCGTGGTGCAGAAGAAAGTATGGACGCACTATTTCCGTATCTGTTACATGTTTTTAAAGTAATGGAAAATCATCCGCATGATTAATGAAGATTATTTAAACTAATATCACTTTTTTGCTCCTTACTAATCATTAATTACATTAATAAATATTAAACTTGAAATAATATAAATCTAAATTCCATTGGTAACAATTTTAAAGATGAAAAATCTGATTTCAAAAAACTTTCTAGCATTGATAATGCAATCTTTTATTTAATCTCATGAACACAGTCCATCACCTTTTAATATTGAAACCTATGTTAATGGAAAATATAGTTTTGATCCTTTAAAAGAGAAATTGGAAAACGAAAATAATATTTACCATAAATCTTTTTATGATGGACATGTGGCGTAGTATTCTCAAGTTATTTAAATTCTTCTCGTCGCAATATGGCATTACCATTTGTTAACATGCACTTTTGCATCAACTGACCCTGTTTATTAATCAGAAATGACCAAACGTCTAATGACAAATGGCTACTATAGACCAGTAAATGGTTGTGAAACATTAAAGGATAAAAACTATAACGAAAATGCATCGAACGCAAATAAAGACAGGCAATCTCAGGAATCAAAATAGCCTTTATCGTAAATTATTTTTTCTCCTTGTCAATTATAATTGCAGGAATTTGTTTCAATTTAATAAATGCATTTAATTCCCCAACTTTTACATCAGTAATTTCATTCACCTTAGCTACAGCAATGTCAATTTTCTTAGCTAAATCTTCATATACAATGTATGATGATTTTGTAGGTTTTGCTTCTCCTGAGGATACAATAGAACCTAAGCCAGCCATCTTATCATTAAGTTGGATAGGGAAAGCCAATAAATCTTGACCAGCTTTAGCCTTAGGTTGCATCAATGTTGCCTCTAAGGTATCTAATGAGCTCGTAATTGGGTTTGAGATTTTCTTTAATTGATTCACCATGTTGGTATCCTTCACACTTTCCAGGTATCCGTTAATTTGCTTACGCATTGTTCGTATTTGGTTGATAGCAATATGTGCTTCATCAACTTTTTTATTTATTTTTTGATGTAAATCAAATTGCAATTTTAAATCAGCATCACTAACATTAGCTCTTGGGTCTTTTAAAATTTCGAATGATTGTTCCGCAACAACAATGCTATCAGCTATCAATCTAACTTTATAATTTCCTGGTATAACTTTAACACCTTCGCCATTACCCGCCCACATAATATTTGTTCCTACAACATCAGTAACATTTGGATAGCGCATGTTCCAAGTGAAGCTATTCATTCCCGCTTTATTGGTTACAAAATCAGGTTTTGTAATGGTAGTATCTTGATAAAATTCTTTTACAACTTTCATTGGTTCTCCTTTTGATGTTTTAAGAGATGAATATGTAATGATAGTATCATTATTAGTAGTCGAAAATTGAAGTTGAATCTCTTTCGCTGATTTATTTTTTAAATAATATCTAACCAACACTCCATTAGGAGCATTCGTTCCATAATCTTTTGAATCACTTTGTCCTCCTCCAATACGATATGAATGGCGTGGATGAAATAGATACTTATCACCTGTAACTTTTTTGTCCATTATTTCATAAAGAGGTGTTATATCATCTAAAATCCAAAAAGCACGTCCATGGGTTGCCACCACAAGGTCTTTTTCATTTTTTTGTATTTGTAAATCACGAATAGGAGTTATAGGCAAATTTAAATTCAGTTTTTGCCATGCATCTCCATCATTAAAGGATACATAAACTCCTCTTTCTGTTCCTGCATATAATAACCCCGGTTTGTTTGGATCTTCACGAACAACTCTGCAATATTCGTCGGAAGGAATTCCTGATGTAATTTTTATCCATGTCTTACCATAATCTAATGTTTTAAACATATAGGGCGTACGATCACCAAACATGTATTTATTAGCAGCTAAATAGGCTTTCCCTTTTGTATGATCGGATGGATGTATCATACTTATTAAGGAGAAATCAGGTAATTGAGAAGTAGATAATGACACTTTTTCCCAATTCACTCCATTGTTTTGCGAAACATGCACTAATCCATCGTCTGATCCAGTCCATAATACTCCTTTTTCAACAGGTGATTCTGCCATGGTAAATATTGTAGCATATACTTCAGCACCTGTTTGGTCTTTGGTAATTGGACCACCCGTTTCACCCGTAGTTTTAGGATCATTTCTCGTTAAATCTGGACTTATCGTTTCAAAAGAATTCCCACCATCTTCGGTAACTAATACATATTGACATGTTACATACATGCGCTTAGGATTATACGGAGAAAATACAATAGGATATGTCCATTGAAAACGATATTTCTTTGCACTTGCAGGCGAGCCAATAGCCGCTTCAGGGTATGGCGATATGGCTTGGCCTTGTTTTGTTTTTGTATTATACTTACTTAAAGAACCATCGTATTCTCCTCCGTAAGTAATATCTGAATTTGATGGATCCGCTTGAATATATCCAGCTTCTCCTCCAGCTACTGCAAACCAATCACCTTCTCCAATGCCATAACCATCTGTTCTCGACGCAATCTTAATGGAAGAATTATCTTGCTGTGCTCCATAAACATTGTAAGGGAAATCATTGTCAAGTGATACATGATAAAATTGACAAGTAGGTATATCAGCTTCTGTAAAAATTTCTCCACCATTAAAAGTTACTTCAGCACCGCCATCATCACCAATTATAAAATTATCTGGATTTTTTGGATTGATCCAAACATCATGCGTATCTCCATGATGAACAGAAATTTTTTTAAATGTTTTACCTCCATCAGAAGATTTCCAAGGTAATACGTTTAGTACGATTAAACCATTTTCATTTTTAGGATCAGCAAGAAGATTCATATAATACCATGGACGTTGCCATAAATTTTTATCTTCATTAATTAAATCCCAATGTTCTCCTCCATCATCCGAACTAAACAATCCTCCTTTTTCATTCTCAATCAACGCATATAACTGGTTCGAATTTACAGGCGAAACAGTGATTCCTATTTTACCTAAAATTCCAACGGGCATTCCTGGTTTTTGATTTAAACAAACCCATGTATCGCCACCATCAATCGATTTGTACAAACCAGACCCTTTCCCTCCTGATGACATGGAGTATCCGTTTCTATTTGCTTCCCAAAGTGTAGCATAGATTATGCGTGGATTATTTACATCAATTCTTACACACATACCTCCCGTTTTATCATCTTTAAACAAAACTAATTTCCAATTTTTTCCTCCATCTGTACTTCTATAAATTCCTCTTTCAGGATTCGACTGAAATGGATTTCCCATAGCTGAAACAAATACGATATCTGAATTAAGAGGGTTCACTTCAATATTACCAATTGCATCCGCTTTTTCTAAACCAATTTTTGTCCATGTTTTACCAGCATTAACTGATTTGTACATCCCATCACCAAATGAAATATTTGATCGCATATCAGCTTCTCCCATTCCAACATAAATAACATTTTTGTCAGAGGTAGCTACTGTAACTGCTCCAACAGAAGAAGATTTAAATACACTATCCGAAATAGAAAACCATTCGTTTCCTCCATTTTCTGTTTTCCAAACTCCACCACCAGTAGCACCAAAATAATAAGTTAGAGGTTCGTCGGCATGACCAGCTACTGCAAGGGATCGCCCCGCACGGAACGGTCCAATATTTCGCCATTTTAAACCATTAAATAAAGAATCAGAGATAGCTGTAACGCCATTTCCATTACTTTTTTTCGGCCTTGCTGCAAATACTATTGTGAAGCTTAGAATGAACACAAAAAACAATAATTTACTTAATTGTGCTGTTTTTTTTAAAAGATGTTTCATAAAATAATTTGGATTGCATAAGATAATAGGCTCTAAAAATATACATTTTGCTATAGAAATATAGATGTTAACTCAAAAAAAAGCTAATTTGCTAATTGGCTTATGTATAAACATTGAAATATTCTAAAATTTAATTGAGTAATTTCTTAGTCGCAATTTTTGTCTTTAAAATAAGAAAAAATATTCTTTTAAGGAAATTTTACATTTTATTTTTTAAATTAACTTATTGGAATTCGCCGCATTAATTATTATGACTTTTTCAGCAGGCTTTTAAATTTATTTACAATTTTATGGATAGCTAATCATTAAATATAATTATCTTCTTGCAAACATCGCAGTTAATTTTTTGGGATTCCAATTAAATTTATATGCAATTTCCATATTGATAAAACTGTAGGAATCTTTAATTTTTGGATTCCCTCTTCTACTTGTTGCTGGCCCATTTGTTCCATCAGTGCCTTTACCTGTTGGATCAGAAATATACTTTGCTAATTCTTGTTGATTAAAATCATTTGGATAGCGTTTTTCTATCTCACTATAGGTAGCATATTTATCAGAAACATCATCAATATAATCAGTAAGAAATTTATAATACCCAAATTCAATCGAAAAGGTAACCGCTTTGTTAATGCCATATCTAAAACCACCTCCAATTGGAATACCAACATTCCAAGGACTATATTGCTTGTTTAACGATTTAGGTTCTGTTCCATTTACTTGACTCTCGGTTTGCCAATCAATTAAATCAGTTTCATATTTTCCATCCTTTTCAATCACCTCGCCTGAGCCACTCGCTTGGTCAGCATCACGAATAGTACCATCCGAGCAAAAATAATATCTGTTTTTAATATCTATAGATCCATTAAATAAATCAGCCTTCGGACGACCATAATAAACACCAACTCCAGCAAACACAAATAGTGCTACACTTTGTTTGTAAAGAGGAAGTCGACGGTTCGGATAATAAGTATAACTTATATGTGTTGCCAACCCAAAGAGGTCATTTCTAAAATTCAGTCCACGGCCATAATTGCGTAATTCAACTCCGCTTTTTCCATCAACAGATTTAGATTCATCATAGCCAATACGGTTCCAACTAAATCGCGCTTCAACATTAAATGCCGAATATTTTTTCCCTGAAAGAGTATTGGGTGATATGAAATTTCTTACTGTAATAGCTACACCCGGTCTCAAGGAGCTTGCTTGCAGAAACTCATCATTGCCTAAATCGCCAAAGTAATTTGTGACTCCACTCGCAAAACCAATATCTAATGATTTTTGAGCATCGCTATGATTAAAAATTAAAATCAAACTGATAAACAGTAGTAGTTTGTTCATGGATTTAGGTTTTAATTTAGTATGAAGGTAAAAGTACAAGTTCATATATGCAAGTGTTTTTTTGATTTTTTCAATAGAATAGGGCAGATCTATGGTTTTATAGGGTGAAAATCAAATTTCTTCGCCTTTTAATTCCCTGATTTTATAGAGGGCATTCGTCCACTTTTCCCATCCGACTCCAGCAGAGTCGAGCGTCCTATAAAGCATCTTATAATTATTTATATTTTATGTGCCAATACAAAGGTTTTTTTGTCATTAATTACCTCACCATTTGGATGAACCATTTCTAAATAAACAATATAAATCCCTATTTCTTCCAAGGCGTTTTCATTGTTAATTCCATCCCACGACCAACTAGTTTTATTTCCTAATAATTCATTTTCAGTTATTGTTTTTACTTCAACTCCTTCACTATTAAAAATTCGTAAACTTGCATAGTATCCAGGTTTATCCGTATTTATGCTGAATGTTATATTATCCTTTTCTCCATCGTTATCGGGTGAAAATAATTCGGGTATTACCTCAAGCAGGGAAGTAGTTTCTACGCCTATAAAATATTGTGAATTTTTATACCCAGGTGTTCCATAGCCACACGAAGAAGATGCACTATGCCAATTGTTAAAATCTTCCGATTTTTGATATGGTGAAATACGTTCTAATGATATGCCTTCTACATCCGTAAGCAATGGGAAGTGCATCTTGTCTGTGTAGTGGAATTCGTCAATTTTGTCTAAAGAAGAATTTAATAATACAATAATACCTTCATCATCATTATAGGATGGAAGTGATATCTTAATTATCATTCTTGAATCATTTATATGATAGCTATTTATTACTGCTAAATTATCTTCTGTTAAAACAATATATTGACCAGGATTTATTAACCAACTTTCGGTACTGATGCTATAAATACTTCCTATTATTCCGGTCGTTGGATCTGCATTTGCAATTTTAAAAGTGCGCAGATCTATTGTTTTTTTAGATGTATTATAAACTTCAACGTAATCACTTCCGTCAGTCTTGGGATTAAATAATACTTCATTTATTACTAAGTCCGATTTACTAACCGAATCAGCAATTCCAAAACTTCCTGTTAAATATTTAGTAATTTTATTTCCTGCACAATCCTTTAAAGAGTTAGACACAATAACACTGTACAAAATGTTTTTTGTTAATTTATTTTGAAGCTTTAAGTGGATGATGGAAGCATCATAATTCTCCGTATAGGAAAATTGAGGAGTTCCAATATTTTTATCGATTATAAAATATAAATTATTCTTCGCAAGCAGGGTATCAACCGCCTCACTAAAATGTAATCGAATATTTATTGAATCAATTATAGTTATATGTACTAAATAGGGAGATGTATTATCAGAAAAAGTATGCTCGTTACTATTCTTTAATCCCGGAGTTCCGCCTCGTAAATCCTTACTTGCATTCCAATTATTTTCATTGGTACATAAAAAGTTTTTGTCAATTCGTTCAATCGACCAACCACCTGCTGATTTTAGAGTATTATGATAATAATTTAAATTGTAGTTCAATTGATCAAGTATATTTTCATTTTGATCTTTAATACTAATGAAATCTCCATCATTATTTAAGCTTGGTAATGAACTTAATCCTTTAATATTGGCGATCCCAAATTGTTGAAATTGATTCAAATTAACGGTTGTACAATATGCATTATAGGAGTTTGGTTCTATTGTGTCGTCAGGCATTATTACAGTTGTCGATGCATCACTAATTTTCCAATCTTTAGTAGATAAATAGTTATTGCTCCGGTTATAAATTTCAATATATTCTGCATTCGGTAATGCTGGAGAACCAGTAGGATTTGCCATTATTTCAGTAATAGTAATGTCACCTCTCTCAACCTCAGCTGTTGTGATATAAGCAAAACGAATGGAATCAATTAATAAAATATTTTCTGATAAATCAAATATTGAATCAATATATAAAAGATAACTCGCACCATTTGTTAAATTAATTCCTAATGTTAACATTAGCAAAGTTGGATCTAAACTATCCTTAGAAATATTATTCGGTTTCCCTATTAAAGGAATAACTTCGAAATGATTTAAGTTAATGCTTTTTATTGAATCAGTGGCTTCGCTAAATCGTACATTTATATGTAAGCTATCGATTATTGATATGCTAAGTATTTTTGGAGGAATTGTATCGAATACTTCTTTTCCAATATAAATATCATCTAAATAAAATTTTGTTGCATTACTCGAAGTATAATTGCATCGAATTCCAAACCATAATCCCGGTAAGTATTTGTTGTCGTTCGCTAGGATTTCTGAGGTAAAATTCGTGCTTCCAGAATAGTTAGTTTGTACCTTCCAATTTCCTAAAGAATCACGAATCACTTTAACTCTTGTGTTGAAGCTACTATTAATTTGTCCGTTTACACCTCTACCTAAACTCGTAGTTATTATTCCATCTTGTCGGAATAATTCTACAGCATCATTGCTGCCACTTTCTCCGTACTGAAGAAAATAGCCATTTAATGATCCTTTAAAATTTGATTGGTTGCTAGCAAGGTAGATTCTACCATAATTCGACGAGGAAGGGGCGAACGCTTGCTTTAACCAAAAATCCCATTCATAATTACCTCCCGAATAGCCATAAGCCGTTACTAAGTAGGAAGAGTCGGTTCCGCTACTGCTGAGTTGGAGCTGACCACTGTTGATAGCAAATTGATTGCTGTCTCCTGTCCAAGCAGGATTGACGATAAAATCGCCATCATTGAAGTTTTCGGTGACCTGTGCTTGTAACATGTTCATGTTTAAAAAATACGTCAGCACGGTCACCATGATTGTTGTTTTCATGGTAATAAAAGTTATTTTTGACGTTATATTAATACGAAGATAAGTAATCCTTTCAAATAGCAACTATTTTGAAATTTTAGCAACGCGATTTCAAATCATTCGTATGAAGATATTAATTAGAAAGAAATAATATTATGAAAATTGCAGTCGTTGGCGCTACAGGCTTGGTTGGTTCAAAAATGATGGAAATTCTAGCAGAAAGAAATTTTCCTCTCACCGAATTAATTCCTGTTGCTTCTGAAAAATCTATTGGGAAAGAGGTTTCTTATAAAGGAAAAAGTTATAAGGTTATTGGATTACAAGATGCCGTAAATGCAAAAGCGGATATCGCTATTTTTTCTGCTGGCGGACAAACATCATTAGATTGGGCACCTAAATTTGCTGCAGCTGGTACAACCGTTATTGATAACTCTTCAGCATGGAGAATGGATCCCACAAAAAAATTAGTGGTTCCAGAAATTAATGCGCATGTATTGACGAAGGAAGATAAGATTATAGCAAATCCAAATTGCTCAACTATACAAATGGTTGTTGTATTAAATCCATTACATAAAAAATATAAAATTAAGCGTGTAGTTGTTTCTACTTATCAATCAGTAAGTGGAACAGGAGCAAAAGGTGTTGCACAATTAATGAATGAACGAAAAGGTAATTCAAATGATCGCGTCTATGCACATACTATCGATTTAAATATTTTGCCTCAAATTGATTCATTTCTTGATAATGGTTATACCAAAGAAGAAATGAAAATGGTACTTGAAACCTGTAAAATTATGGGTGATGATTCTATAAAAGTTACTGCAACTACCGTTCGTGTTCCAGTAGTAGGCGGACATTCAGAAGCTGTTAATGTAGAGTTTCAAAACGATTATTCTCTTGATGATGTAAGGAATATTTTAAAAAATGCTGATGGAATTATCCTCGAAGATGAACCATCAAAATCAATTTACCCAATGCCAATTAATGCAGAAGGTCGTGATGAAGTTTTTGTGGGTCGCTTACGCAGAGATGAAAGCCAAGCAAATACTATGAACATGTGGGTTGTTGCAGATAACCTAAGAAAAGGTGCCGCTACAAATGCAGTGCAGATTGCAGAGTATTTGGTGAGTAATAAATTGGTGTAAATTTTCCCCTTTTTAAGGTAAATTAGGAATAGTTTTAAATGTGAATGCAAGTAATATCCAAGTTATTTTGATTTTCTCAAAAACTTTTTTTGGGTAATTTTACCATTATTTTTACGTTGCATTAGATACTTGAATCTCCCAATTATATTAGATAAAACAAATTAAATATTTTTTAGGAATGCGTTTGAGTGGCGAAGAAAATTATTAATAGTTGTTTTTTTTTACTTTTCAACCAACGCAACAGGATTCGATAAACCTCTATATCCTTTCAAATCCATTTTAATAGATCCAACTAAAATATCCGCTTGAGCGCGAACAGGAATTCTATTTTTATCATCGGTAATCCAAACGGTCATTCCTTCTTTTTCTTTAAACACACGCCCTGAAGCTAAATAAGGTTTAAAAACAATGCAACGGAATTTTCCCATCTGAGTTTTAATAGTTTCTTTACCAATGTATTTAATTACAAGTGGATATGTTTCGTCATCAAGATAAGTGTTAATTAAAAATGTATCGCCAGGAGCAGCATTTGCAAAATCAAATGTTCGTGCATAATATAATGCAGAAATTAAATCCTGAACATGGCTTGGTGTTTCAACAGTTTTCTTTTCGCTTGTCGCTGTACTTTTAAAATGATTGAAACTAACATTCTGGCTTTTACTATAACCACCTTCTTCAATACGGCGAATAAACAACCAAGGAACGAGTGCTTCCGAATCTATATAACTTTCATAATGATCGCGAACTTTAAAAAACCAATCAAAAGCTCCTACCGAATTTCCTGTTCCAATCACCCTATAACAGGTGCGACCTCCCATTGCTTTCATGTCAGGGGCAACTTCTAAACGGGCTTCCCCAGCATCCATAAAGCCGTAATGGACACGGTATTCTAAAACTTCATTTGCTGTAAATGCCTCATTCTTTACTTTTTTCAAAGGTTGGGCACTTAAAATAACAGGTAATGTTAAAAGCACGAAGCTCAATATTACATTGTTTAATGCGGGTTTATGGTTCTTGTTCATTTTCAGGTTCGGCACTAGGCAAACTTTGTTCCAAACTATGATTTAACTCATTATTTTGTTCTTCTGAATCAATATTTCCGTCGTGGTTAGCCACTTCGTCATGCTTTTCTCCTTCAATATCCTGCTCTTCTGAAGAAATATTCCCCTCTTCACCGCTTATTTCATCAATCTTTTCTCCTTCAATATTCTGCTCTTCCGATGTTATATTCTCGCCTAGAATCGTGTCGTCGTCTACTTCTATTAAATGACCAGGTGCCAAATCAACAGGAATATCTTCGTCATCCATTAAGTCGTTTGGAGTGCCTATTTCATTATCTGCAATATGAAGATCTTTTAACTTAGGCAACTCTTTCACGGATTTAAGTCCAAAATGATCCATAAAATTCTTGCTTGTTCCATACAATAACGGTTTCCCAGGGCCATCACTCTTCCCTTCAATAACGATTAACTCCTTTTCAAGAAGTTTTTGAATACTGTAATCGCAATTCACACCTCGAATATGCTCGATCTCTGATTTCGATAATGGTTGCTTATAGGCAATGATTGCAAGCGTTTCAAGTGCAGCTGTTGATAATCGTTTACGCGCTTTAATTTGCAATAATGCATTTACAGCAGTATGGTATTCTTTCTTGGTGAAGAATTGAAATCCATCAGCAATTTCCAATAGCTCAAAAGCAAAATTCTCATCACTGTATTTTACTTTCAACTCATCAATTACTTCAAGTAATTGACTTTTGTGCAGTTCCCAGCCATAAACCGTTTTTAAACAAGAAACAATTTCTTCTTGAGTGATTGGTTGTTCTGATGTAAAAATCAGTGCTTCTATATGTTGTAATAAGAGTTGCATTTCTAAATTTTTTATTTGTAACGATTAATATAATTAATTATTTTATTTAAATTACTACATTCACAATTCTTCCCATAACGACGATAATTTTTTTAGGAGAACCTTGAATATGTTTTTTTATTTCATCGGAGGCGATTACTGATTGCTCAACATCTTCTTTACTTAACTTAAGTGATAAATTCATTTTAAATCGAACTTTTCCATTGATGGATATAGGATAATCAAAACTATCTTCTACCAAAAATGCTTCATTAAATTTTGGAAATCTAGCTTTGTTGATGCTCTCTTTGTTTCCTAATAATTGCCATAACTCCTCGGCAATATGCGGCGCATAAGGTGATAAAAGAATAATAAACTCATGTAAGATTGCTCGATTATTGCATTTTAAATCTGTTAGATCATTCACACAAATCATGAACGAACTAATAGTTGTATTAAAAGAAAATCGCTCAACATCTTCTTCCACTTTTTTAATGGTACGATGTATTACTTTTAATTCAGCAGGAGAAGGTACTTCATCATTTACCTTAAAATTTCCATCTTTATCATGAAACAATCTCCATGCTCTACGTAGAAAATTATGAACACCATTGATGCCTTGTGTACTCCATGGTTTACTCTGCTCCAGCGGACCTAAAAACATTTCATACAATCGCAATGTGTCAGCTCCGTATTCTTCAACTATCAAATCCGGACTAACAACATTCCATTTTGATTTTGACATTTTTTCAACCTCATTACCACAAACGTATTGACCATTCTCAAGGATAAATGTTGCATCCTTATTATCCTCTCTCCACAAACAAAATTTATTTGTATCTAAAATATTATTCGTTGTAATATTTACATCAACATGTAATGCAGTTGTTTCATACTTATCTTTCAATCCATAAGATACATACCTGTTTTCGCCATTGATTCGATAAACAAATGCCGAGACCCCTTGTATCATCCCTTGATTAATCAACTTCTTAGCAGGCTCATTCATAGGAATTAGTCCTAAGTCGAATAAAAATTTTGTCCAGAAACGAACGTATAATAAATGACCTGTAGAATGTTCTGCGCCGCCTAAATAAAAATCAATATTTTTCCAATAATCAACTGCCTCTTTCGAAACAAATTCTTTATCGTTTTTAGGATCCATATATCGCAAAAAATACCAACTTGATCCTGCCCATCCTGGCATTGTTGTGTACTCATAATCATACTCGCCTTTGTACTTCCAAACTTTAGCACGGGCTAATGGTGGGTTACCGTCATCCGTTGGTTGAAACTTATCAATTTCTGGAAGAATTAATGGCAAATCATTTTCATCAATAGTATATGGAATACCCTCTTTATAATAAATTGGAATTGGCTCACCCCAATAACGTTGGCGACCAAAAGCAGCATCCCGCAATCTATAATTCACACGACCTTTTCCGAAATTATTTTTTTCAATCTCCTCAATCGAATTACGGATTGCAACCTTAACATCTAATCCATTTAAAAAATCCGAATTAATTAATTTTCCAATCTTTTCATCATATGATTCTTTTTCTAAACCTGGATGATCTGTACCAACAGGAATTTCAATTACCTGTGGAATGGCTAAATCAAAGTATTTTGCAAATGCATAATCACGCGAGTCGTGAGCAGGAACCGCCATTACTGCACCCGTTCCATATCCTGCTAAAACATAATCACCAACCCATACTGGAATATCTTTTCCTGTGAATGGATGCGTAACATAAGCACCCGTAAACTGACCAGAAATCCTTTTCACTTCCGCTTGACGTTCACGCTCAGTACGATTTTTTGCCATCGTTACATATTCGTTAACAGCATCACGATATTTATCTGTTGTAACTTGATCCACTAAAACATGTTCTGGAGCAAGGGTCACAAATGAAACACCAAAAATAGTATCTGGTCGAGTTGTAAATACTTCAACAAAATCATCTTGTTGTTTTAATTTAAATCGAATCGAAGTACCTTCACTTTTGCCAATCCAATTACGTTGCGCTTCTTTAATTGAATCAGTCCAATCTAAATCATCAATATCTTTTAATAATCTATCTGCGAAAGCTGTAATTTTTAAGCTCCACTGCGGCATACGTTTGCGCTCCACTGTAAAACCACCACGCTCACTTACACCATCTTTAACTTCATCATTAGCGAGAACAGTACCTAAGCCAGCGCACCAATTTACCCATGCTTCACTTAAATATGCAATGCGAAATGTTAAAAGAATTTCTTGTTGTTTCTTTTCGCTAAATGATTTCCATTCAGCAGCAGAAAATTTTTCTATATCACTTTCAATATTCCCTGTTAAATCAGAAGTTGGCTCCGTTAAAAATCCATTAGTCTCAAAAATTTGAATCAAAGTTTCGATAGGTTCTGCTTTATCAGACTTAGGGTTATACCATGAATGAAACAATTTAATGAAAATCCATTGAGTCCATTTATAATAAGAAGGATCGCTAGTTCGTATTTCACGACTCCAATCGAAAGAGAACCCGATTTTATCTAGCTGTTCTCGATACCGATTAATATTTTGTTCGGTAGTAATTTTGGGATGTTGACCAGTTTGAATTGCATATTGCTCTGCAGGCAATCCAAATGAGTCGTAACCCATTGGATGTAAAACATTAAAACCTTTTAAGCGCTTGTATCTTGCAACAATATCTGAAGCAATATATCCTAAAGGATGGCCAACATGTAGGCCAGCTCCAGATGGGTAGGGGAACATGTCGAGCACATAATATTTAAGCTTATCTACCTCGACAGCCGACCTATACGATTGATGTTCGCGCCAGTAATTTTGCCATTTACTTTCTATTTCACGGTAATTATACTCCATAACCTTGGTTAAAATAAGGTTGACGAAGGTAACAAAAAGCTTTGCTGTCTGCATCATTAACTCATGAAAGGGGGCTGTTTTTTTATACTTTTGCCGATTCAAGGTTAGATATGGCAGAGCAACAAACAAATATTAGGAAAACGCATAGGTCTTCACGGATTTCAACTGTAGTAAGTATCGGGCTAGTACTTTTCCTGTTAGGGGTATTGGGAATCTTATTGCTTCATGCTCAAAAACTTTCCACTTATGTTAAGGAAAATATTGAGCTTACGATCTTGTTAAATTCTGAGTCTGATAGTGTTGTGGTGAATGATTTACTTGCTCGTGTAACTTCTGCATCCTATGTTAAAAGTGCAAAAATTGTAACCAAAGAAGAGGCAGCTGAAACCATGAAAAAGGAGCTTGGCGAAGATTTCATTGCTTTTCTTGGCTATAATCCTCTTTATCCATCCATTGATGTTCGAATGCGTGCCGATTTTGCAGATAATGCAACCATCGAAAGTTTTATCAATTCATTAAAAACCAATACGGTTGTTAAAGAAGTTCAATATCAAGCCTCTCTGGTGGAAAGCATAAACAGAAATCTCAGTGCCATAACACTCATACTATTAACCTTTTCTGTTTTATTGATACTTGTTTCGGTTGCACTTATTAATAATACAATACGGATCTCCCTATATTCGAAGCGTTTGCTGATAAAAAGTATGATCTTAGTTGGGGCGACAAAGGGATTTATTAGAAAGCCATTTATGCTTACAAGTATCTGGAATGGAATAATTGGAGGAATTATCTCACTTTTATTGCTATCAGGCTTATTATATGTTGCTTTGCTAAAAGTTCCTGAACTAAGTTTAATTCGGGATTTTCGTTTGATGGTGATTGTTTCAGGATTAATGCTTTTAATAGGCATTTTCCTTTCCTTAATATGTACCTGGTTCGCAGTGAATAAATACCTTCGCTACCGAACCGAAGATCTCTACTAGTACCACATGGCAAAAAACACTAATGACAAAAATAGTAGCATATCAGCTGCTAAATCAACAATCGCAAAAGAATCAATCGATTCGGCTGCATTTGCATTTGGAAAAGAAAATTATGTACTGCTAATAATTAGTGCAGTCGTATTAATTATTGGCTATATGCTGATGGCTGGAGGGAAAACGTCCGATCCAACTATTTTTAATGAAGAAATATTTTCTTTTAGAAGAATAACACTTGCACCGATTGTAGTAATTGCAGGATATATTATTGGCGTGTATGCCATTGTTAAAAAGGCTGATTAATTGTCAATGAATATTTTTGAATCAATTATATTAGCTATTGTTGAAGGGCTGACCGAATTTTTACCAGTTTCCTCCACTGGACATATGATTATCGCATCATCATTAATGGGTATTGCTAATGATGATTTCACGAAAATGTTTACAGTTGCTATTCAGTTTGGCGCTATCTTATCGGTTGTAGTTTTGTATTGTAAAAGATTTTTAAAATCATTAGATTTCTATTTTAAATTAGTAGTAGCTTTTATACCTGCAGCTATTCTTGGGTTTCTTCTCAATGATGTTATTGACGCACTTCTTGAAAATGTTTTAGTGGTAGGTTTTACACTCCTAGCAGGAGGTGTTTTGTTGGTATTTATCGATCAATTACTGCAAGAAAAAGAAGGCACTTCTAAAGAAGAAGTTACCTATTTAAGCGCCTTCAAAATTGGATTGTTTCAATGTATTGCCATGGTGCCGGGCGTTTCTCGTTCAGCAGCAACAATTATAGGAGGGTTAACACAAAAATTAAGCCGAAAAAATGCCGCAGAGTTTTCCTTTTTTCTAGCTGTTCCCACAATGTTTGCCGCCACGTTTTATAAAATGTACAAATACTATAAAGTGTTAAATGCGAGTGGAGCTACTTTTTCTCACGATCAAATTACTATGTTGATTGTAGGAAATGTAGTTGCATTCATTGTTGCACTTTTGGCAATAAAATCATTTATTAGTTATTTAACAATACATGGATTCCGCGTTTTTGGTTATTACCGAATTGTAGTTGGCATTGTTATTATTGTATTGGTAAGTAT
>Ga0209596_1000625_pt1 | contig 32568 bp, 48 predicted proteins | sample M_130807_MF_Meta_FD_187314 | JGI IMG/M metagenome (GOLD analysis project Ga0209596, IMG submission 187314) | Freshwater microbial communities from Lake Montjoie, Canada to study carbon cycling - M_130807_MF_MetaG (SPAdes) (version 2) | ecosystem: Environmental > Aquatic > Freshwater > Lake... | reverse complement strand
TACTGGATACCTCTGGCGTCTTGTGGGTGAACTCGGTATCGACATGGACGTACTGGTGGTGCGGCAGTTGGCCGATCAGGTCATACCTCATCAATCCCCCGACTGGCTCGTTCCCGGTTCACCGCCGCCGCCGCCTCATGCTGTTGTGCCACGGCAGACCAGAGGTAATTGGGTTCGATTACCCGACCGTCGGCAATGAGCATCTCGCGTTCGGCCTGTTGCGCCCGTTGGGGCGTCCAGTGGTCGATGTGATCGTCTTTCATCCACGACAGCGTCATCACGACACTCGCTTTCTGTTGATGCCTGGTGCCGCTGGCGGCGGCATCGAGGCTTGAATAATCTTGTCCAACGTCTTGCGTCGTTCACTGTCTCGACGCGCCTTCTGTGCTTCGTGTTTGAGCCACGACGCATACACCACCGCGCCGACCACCCATGCGGTCACGGAGACACCAGCGATCCACCCCATCCACGTCCATCTCATCGGCGCACCTCGACGATTTTGATGCTATAGATGGCCTCGACCATCTTCTTCTTGAGCCGGTAGACCGGCGTCAACATCCCCTTCACGTCCTCGGTCACCGCCTCTTTGTTGCGCTTGCGATACCAGAAGTCCGCAATGTAGCTGCCGACATTCACCGAGTCCCGGCCCTTGCTAGGGATGAACACCAGTGGATACTTGGGTTGCAGCTTCAGGTCGGTAATCTCACCCGACTTCAGCAGGATCTGTAACTCCGCATACCGCCGCGCTTCCGCCTTGCTGGCGAACGTGATGCCGTCGATGGTCGTCCTAATGGCTTTGTACTTGTTTCTGGGATTTAAGCTCACGGTTAATCCTGTTCCACTTGTTGTTAATCGCGACCATTGCGCTTCGGTGGCAAGTTTTGCAACTTCGTTCTAATTTCCCATGCCTAGTCGCGTGGATAACATTGCCTTCGCAAAATGGGTGGCCTCTTTGGCAATGAGTCCTCGCGACCAAAGCCCTGCGCAAGTTCTCGCCTTGTGTCACCGGTTGCAAGTGTTTCGGGTTAACACACGAAGGGTTCCGGCATAAATGATCAAGATGCAATCCGCTTGGAATGGTTCCAATAAACCACTCGTAGGACACGACGTATGCACCCTTTACGCGAGATCCGACCCTGAACGATCCATGACCGCTCTTGCTCTTGCATCCTAGCCACTCCCAACAATCAGGGGTGAAATAGACTTTATCGAACCAACGATCAACAATGTCCGCCCCATATTTGCTTCTCATTTAACGGCCACCCAGGTCTGTTGATAATGCCGCGTCTTCTCCCGCTGACGACCGGCCCGAAGCGCCCGGCCATGCTGGACGGCCCTCGCCATGATCACGCGGCACGTCTTCACCCCGAAGCCGGTCATGTCGGACAACGTGTGGGCGCTGAGTGGTACCGTGGCGGTGCGTAACGCGGCAATCACGATGCCCTGCATGTCCCGCAATCCGGCTCCGCGTTTCTCCAGCGGCACCGGCACACGCACGGTGTCGCGCTCTGCAAACAAATAGCGTTGATCGCCGACGCCGTTCCAGACCACCGTGTACTCAGGTTTCATACATCCGCCTTCGATGTGCGCGTTTCAAAGATGCCTGCCAATGCCGGGAAGTCCCGCATCAGCTTCCGGGCGTAGAAAGCGCGATAGTTGTTGTTGACTTTAAAGGTGTCGTCACGCGCCTCGACTTTGGTATACCACCGCAGGCGCTCGTAGAGCATCCCAATGCCGATGTGCGTGGCCCCAGCGCGTTGCGCTTCGATGGCAAACTGCGCCAGCTTGGCGTAGATGGCGGGGTTCTCGGTGTCGTACACATCAAAGCCTTCCTGTGTTACCGGCTGGAGTGTGGAGGCGAACAGATCCGGTTGCGTGATCATGCCTGTCTCAGAGAGACGATCACTCGCTTCAATCGCAGTTTCGTCAAAAGACTATCTGGCACGGGTCGGCGTCCCAGTAGCCAATCCGAGAGCAGAGACGCCGACACGCCCAAGTGTCGAGCGACGGCTCGTTGACTGCCGTGGTTCTTGACCAGTAGCCGCAGGCGCATCAGGGGGTCTACAATCATGCCGGTGACGGTATCACGGTTACGGGGATTCACGCAACAGTTGACACCCGTCTGCGCGTTTTGATAGGCTCTCGGTGTTCGATTCGTTCACCCACGACAACAAGGAGCAAGCACATGGCATTGATCAGCACCGGCAAGTACCTCAAGTCCGACTCCCTCTCTGAGGAAGGTTCCACGCACAAGGTCGTCTCCTGCACCGAAGATCAGTTGAAGGCCGATGACGGCACGATGGAGCGCAAGTGGATCTTGACCCTCTCGGGCCTCAAGCCCCTCATCCTGAACGCCACGAACACGCGCCGGTGCGTGGCCGCATTCGGCACTGCCGAGACAGATGACTGGGTCGGGCAGGAGATCGTGGCCTACTGCGATCCGACGATTGAGTTTGGCGGCAAGGTCATCGGCGGGGTGCGTCTGCGTCCCGTGCCGAAGAAACAACCTGCAAAGGCGAAGGCCGCTCCAGTTCCGGCGGGAGACGGAACGGGCGACGATTCAATGCCTTTTTAAGTCGGGTTGGGCGACGGGCGGCTGTACCCACGGGGATGGGGCAGCCGCCCCTCGTTTTTGTGAGGAGGACACCAATGAATCTACCCGGATACGACGCATGGAAGCTAGCGAGTCCTGATGATGAGGACGAGTCACCGGAGGTTGAAGAGATCCCGGACGCACCGGAGCCTGATCCGGGCTGGGAAGACTACGAGCCCCCAACACGGGATGACGAGGAGAATCTGTGGGGCGTGTAGTCTTCGACGCGGCCACGCATGTCTACCAGTTTGAAGGCCGCGACATTCCCAGTGTCACCACCCGCATTGCAGCAGCGGGTCTGTTGGGGGCTGGCGCACAGTTCTACACAACAGCGTCTGCCGCCCGTGGCACCCGGGTGCATCTCGCCTGTGCGGAGTATGACCACGGGCGAGAGGCCGTCCTGCCAGACACCGAGCGCGGCTTCCTCGACTCGTATACGTTCTGGCAGAAGATGATGCGCCCAACCTGGTCGCACATCGAGCAGCCGCAATACTCTTCGACGCACGACACCGCTGGCACCGCCGACCGGGTCGGCACGATGAACGGTCAGCCGCTGATCGTTGACCTGAAGACCGGCAGTCCGGCGTCATGGCATGGACTGCAATTGGCAATGTACGATCTCCTCTACGACGATGTGCCGCCGCAACAGCGTCGTCGTCTCGCGCTCTACTTGCGGAAAGACGGTCGGCTGGCACAGAGCGTCGAGTACCTCGACCCTGCCGACTACACACTGGCCCTTAACCTGATGAAACGGACGGACACTGATGGCGATCATCTCCCCAGCCTTGAACGACACGTTGACCCTTGACCTGAAGCCCAATCGGGAACTCTCCAGCCAAACGACGGCCCTGATCAGCCTGTCTGAACAGGTCGTGGTGCACACGCCGGAGGACAGCGTCGAGGCGTCGGCGTTCCTCGCGAAGGTGCAGCATATGCGTCGGTGGATCACCGGCATTTACAAAGATGCCAAGGCTCCGCTGATCGCCGCGAAGAAGACGCTCGACGGGCAGGAGAAGTCACTGCTCGGGCCGCTGGAGGTGGCTGAAGACCGCGTCATGCAACTGATCGTTGCGTTCACGAAGAAGGAAGCGGCGGAACGTGCGCTGCTGGCAGCGGCATCCGTACAGGCGCAACTGGCCGGTGCGCCCGTGGTCGAGTCGCCGGTTCTCGTCGCCACGACCATTGAGGGGATGCAGTCGCGCACGACCTACAGCGCGGCGGTCACCGACATTCGTGCGCTGGTGCTGTCGGTGGCGGGGCAGATCCTGTTGGACGAACCCGGCGCGACCAAGGTCACGAAGGCATGGATCACGAAGGTCTGTGCGCCCACGCCGCAGTCTACGCTGTCGTTGTTGGAGGCATCCGCGCCCAACCTCAACGCCCTCGCCCGTGCGCTTCGGATTGACCTCGCGGTTCCCGGCACGACCCTGACCTCGACCGTGACGTTGGTGGCACGATGAAGGTCATGTTGACGATGTATTACGACGAGCAGAACAGCGAAACCACTCGCGTGGTGTATGACCCCGCATGGTTAGAGGCCAACATATTCCTCCAAGCCGCGACACTCGGGGATGCCTTGGATGTGGTCGGCACGGCGTGGTTGATCGCGGACCGTGCGGCAGCAGAAGCTGAGCAGATCCCCGGGAAAGAGTCATGACGCTCGACCAAGTCGTGAGCCGGTTCCCATCCGCGAAACGGGCGGGGGCTGGCTACGCCCTCCAATGTCCCGTTCACGAAGACCGTGTGGCGTCGGTCAGCGCGACCGAGAAGGATGGCCGGGTGTTGATCCATTGTCATGCGGGATGCGCGACGGCAGACATCCTGTCGTCAGTCGGCCTGACGCTGGCAGACCTGTTTGAAGACGTCATCCGGGTGCCGGAGCCGATCCCCGTGTTGCGCTCGACCAGCGCGGCAGCGGTCTACGATTACACGGACCTGGCTGGCACCCTGCTGCACCAAGTCGTGCGGGGGGCTGATAAGAGCTTCCGGCAGCGACGACCAGACGGCGCGGGTGGCTGGATCTGGTCAGCGTCGAAGACCCGTGCGCTCTATCGCTGGCCTGACCTCGCCGGTCAGCCGGTGGTCTGGGTGGTCGAAGGCGAGAAGGATGTGGAAACCTGCCGCGCTCACGGGCTGGCCGCGACCACCAACTGCGGCGGGGCCGGGAAGTGGAAGGCCGAAGAAACCGCTGCGCTCGTCGCCCTTGCACCTTCGCAGGTCTACGTCGTCCCTGACCACGATGTCCCCGGTCGTCGTCATGCGGCTAGCGTGATTGAGCAGTTGACCACGGCGGGGCTGTCAGCGCGGTTAGTGGCCCTGCCGGGATTACAGGCCCATGGTGACATCAGCGACTACTTCGCCTCCGGTGGCACCGCTGCCAGCTTGCTGGCCTTGGCGACGGCTCCTCCGGTCGAAATACCAGTGATTGAACACGGCAGCATCCCTGACCTGCTGCGGTCGGAGCAGACGTTTACGAAACTGGGCGAAGGCGCGTACGCGTTGGAGTATCCCGCCTTGGGTATCACGCTTCGTGCGGAACAACTCCACCGTGATCGTGACCGTGACCTGCACGGCGAACTGACGGTGACCACGACGCTGATGGGGGCCAAAACCATCGACGGCGTGTTGTTGTGGTCGAGCGCCAACTTCAGCAGCCAGCGCACACGGGCGACACTGGCCCAGTCGTGCGCCGGACGCTCGGGTGCGGCTGGTCTGGACTGGTTGGGGGCAGTCGAGACGTTGTCGCTGCGAGTGCAACAAGCCGAGAGTGAAGGCACCCCGATTCAGCCGCTGGCCGACTACGGGTTGCCGGAAGTCGTCAGCAACTGGGAGGTGTCCGGCATTCCGATCCTGCAACGGCACCCCATGATTCTGTTCGGGGATGGCGGCTCAGCCAAGTCGTACTTGGCGCTCCACATTGCCTCGACGCTGGCGAGACGCGGCATCAAGGTGCTGTACGGGGACTGGGAGTTTAGCCCTGAGGATCACCGGGAACGGTTGGAGAGATTGTGTGGCTGGGACGGGATGCCCCGCGACACTCTGCATTATGTGCGCTGCGCGTCTCCCATGGTGTCGGAGGCGGCTCGGTTGCAGCGGCATATCGTGCAGCACGGCATTCAATACTTCGTGTGCGACAGTGTCGGCTTCGCGGTGCCAGGTCGTCCTGAAGATGCAGAACACGCCACGGCCTTCTTTCGTGCGGTGCGGCAACTCGGGATCGGGTCGTTGCATCTCGCGCATACGACGAAGAGCCAAGAGCATGGGGACGAGAAACCGTTCGGATCGACCTTCTGGTCGGCTGCCGCTCGGTCGATCTTCAACATCAAGCGGTCGAACGATGCCGGTGACGGGGGCAACGTGATCGAAGTGGCGCTCAGTCACAAGAAGTCGAATACGTCGCGGCGGCTTCCGGCCTTCGGATTACGGCTGACGTTTGATGCGACCTCGACCCGAGTAGACCGGTTCGATGTCGCGTCGAGTGAGGAACTGAGCGCGGTGCTGCCCGTGTGGCAGCGCATCAAGGCGCTCGTCGCCCACCGGCCTCTCTCGGTCGAGGAGCTGGCCTCAGAACTCGGGGAGAAGACCGACACGATTGGGCGCACGATCCGCCGCATGGACGGCGTGTTTGCCCGTGACCCTGACCAGCGGATCCGGCTAGCGGTCAGCTTGACCAGCGGTCAGCAGGCGGGGAGGTTTTGATGCGCGACGTACCACTACCCTTCGCGGACGATGCCATCGACCTGCTGCTGCGGCTCGAGCGCGACGGGTTCCGGTTACGGGCTGACGGGGATACCTTGTTTGTCGAACCAGGTCACCGGCTAACCCCGGCAGACGGTCAAGCTATCCGCGACCACAAGACCGACATTCTGGCGTATCTGGTCGAGTACGACGAACGGGCCGGAATTGCCGAATTTGACGGCAACCTCTCGCGGTCTGACGCCGAAGCGTCAGCAGTGGCTCAGATACTCGCTCCGGCGGCTCAGGGACGCCTAGAAGCCATGATCGAACGCGGGAGCGGGGATTGTGTGCCGGTGGCCTCCGATGGCCCCCATGGGGCTGGGGCGTGTTTCAGTTGTGGGGAGGCGCTAGAGGCTGGCCGACAGTATGGGCGCTGCCCCGCGTGTCAGGCAGCGGCGGACGTCCGATACTGGGAGGCGAAAGGCTTTGTTAACCCCTTCAATTTGTAGGCGGACAAGGGGCGGACAAAGGGCGGACAAGGCCGGACAAACCGTCGTGATCTGCGAATTTGGGCCTGAAAATGCCCGGACACGTCATTTTGACATGGTGCCGGACACGCGGCGGACACGCGAAAACCACGAACGCGCAAGGTCTTTGTTCTCAGTAGGTTAACCCCCGGACACGGTTGTCCGGACACAGTGGGATCTGATCCGGACAAACCCCTCCCCCCCTATGTAATAGGGGAGGGAGGGGTCAGGACAGATGGAGAAGTTAAAATGTTGCCTCAGATTCAATGGACGCCCACCCAGGTCGCGGTCTTTCGCCGGGAGATCCTGCGGGAGACGTGCCGGAAGTTTGCGAAACATTGGACGCGGGAAAACGGCGATCCGGTCAGTTGGCGAACCGTGCAAGGCTGGGAAGCGACGACCCGGGTGCGACGACCGGAGTATTTTGTTCGGTGCCAGTTGACGCTGGCGTTCTTGGGATTAGCGGCCCACAAGCTGAATAAGCACCTCTGGGAGGTGTTGCCACCCAACGATGAAGAGTGAGACGCCACCAACAAAAATTCGTTGTGGCGTCTCGTCCGTTGTCAAGGCGAAGGAAGGCGACGATGTGCGACGATGTGCGACTATTCGGCTTACACCGGCTCGTCACCAACCCGCTGCACCGTGGCGTGTGCTTCTGGTTCGCAGACGGGACACGCATCCTTCGGCACCGGCTCAATGTGTGACCCGTAGGCCCAGTGGCCGTTGTCCATGTCCACGACGGCGCGCGCCTTGTCTGCCCACGGTAGTTCGGCCACCGGCACCCCGTATTTGTCACCCTCACACACGCACAGTTCCAGGTGCGTAATGGTGACCCGTTGTGGAGCTTCGCTGCCCCAACTACCGCGACACCAGACGGTGTCGCCGACTTTCAGGTTCTCGTTCATGATTTAACCTCCGCCTTCAAGGCTTGCGCCAGCTTCAGGGACTCCTTCACCAGCAAGGTGTAGTAATACACGGGCGCTTCGGTTTCAAACCGCAGATCGTTGATGATCTCCGGTGTTGAGGCTTTCAGGAACCGCTCCTGCGCGAAGTGCCGCACGGTGTCCAGCTGAATGCCATCCACTTCTGGGAATTGTTGGTAGAAACGAGCCGCTCCCGCCATGAGCGCGTTAGAGAGACGGTGGCCGTCTGTGTTGGTGTACTCGCTCATTTGGTGACCTTCTTTTTGAGGTGATAACAAGTTCTTTTAGCAGCTTCGCAAACGTTACAGCGCGGGTACAGGCGTGGGCTGAGCCGCCCATTCGCGCGGCTGGCGGCACGTTTCGCCGGAGATGTTGACCGGCCACCGATTTTACCGAGGAGGGCCGCAGCGACCGACCGTGGATCAGTCATATTCACCATATACAGGCCACCAGGACGACGAACAGGTAGAGAACCGGGGCCAGCGCGGCCCCGATCAGGAAATAGTGCAGGTCGTCGCGGGTCATCATTTGGTTTCGCTCCATGTGGCGCTGACGCTGCCGCGTACTTTCGCGAACGCTTGCGCGTTCAAGACATGATCGCAGTCTGTGTGACCGCATGTGCAGGTCGCCGGAGTACCATCGGCGAACCATTCCGCGCGGATCGTGGTAACAGGTTTACGTGGTGCCATCTGCGCGTGGATCGATTCAGAAAGGGCGACCAGGTCGGCCTGTATGGCCTCCAGCTTCGCCAGCCGGTCTTCGTGCTGTTGCTGGGCCTGCGCGAACCTCTGTTGTTGCCCAGGTTGCACGTAATAGTCTCGGCTGTTCGGGCCTGCGGCCTGTACCGCCTTGATGGTATCGGAGAGGGCCAGCATGGCGTCGGTGACCTGATCTTGTAAGTCAGCGCCTGCCGTGCCGTTTAGGTGAATCGTCGGCGCGACGATCATGATCGGGCCTCCAGAATCGCGAGAGGAGACGCCACGCCAAATCCGGCACATAAGTGTGCGACCGCGAGATCACGCTGCTTGGGTGTCAGCACGGTACGCGCACCGCCACCCGATTGATAAATCGTGACGGCCGCGACATGCACGAGAAACCAATCGGACGCCCCGCGCTCTAGCCGTACGTCGCTGGCCGTGCGCGAATATTTGTAGGCGTTCGGCACCGGCTGGCCTGAGACAAACACCCGAGCCGCCCCCGGCCGATCTTTCTTCGGAATCCCGAGCGCGGCCAGGTGCGCTTCTGCGGCCAGCGCCTGATCGCGCACGTCCTTGATCGTCGCGGTATGCGCTGTCGCCCTCGGATGCGCCGCTAACAGGGGTTTATACAGCGCCGCTGTTTGTGCAATACTTTTCTCGATTTGACCGGGGAGATAGTGCGTGATTTTTACGCGCATGATCGCGCCTCCATGATCGCCAGCGCGGCGGCCTGGGCGTCTGCGATCTGCTGGGGGGTGCAAAAGGCGGCGAACCGGTGCGCGAGTGCGTCGGCCTCGGCAGTGCGGCCCTTGGGCGCGGTAATCGCGAGGACTAACACTTCGGTGAGTCGTTCAGTGCTGGTCATTTGCTCAAGTGGTGTCATGGTGCTTTTTCCTTTTCTTGTGTGTTGAACGAACGAGTGAACAGCTTACAGCTAAACGTTTGGGATTGTCAACACTGCGTCATGAGAAGCCACTCCTGAGCCCCATACACGCGCTTTTCTTCGCACGATTCGCAGGGATACTTCCGGGCGTCTGGTTCGACGCCGTACGCTTCCGATCCGCAAGCGCCACAGATACCCAGGTTATCGTCCAGTTCGACGAGTTCCACGATTCTGTCGAGCGTAATTGATGCGTGACGGGCCATTATTCACACTCCCAAAAGGATTCAATCACGTGCCGACGCGTCGGCCTGCGTCCCGCGACGAACGTCCGCCCACAGAATTCGTGGTCGTACCACAACACCCACAGCGATCCAGAGACGCCGTTGTAGGTGATCGATTCTTGTCGCTCGTAAAATGAAAATTGGCGGACACCGAAGCTATTGATCATGGTTTGATTCCTTTTCTCGGTCTTGAGGGTTTCGCGATTAGCCAGCGCCCAGGTATTAGACGCTGGCCAGTTGCGACTAGTGAACGAGCGTAAGCGGGATCGTCGCCGCGTTCGTGAACGCTTTGGTGCCACTCCCGGGTATCCGCCCGGGCACGGTCACCCCCGCGATCTAGTCTTCAGAGAACGCCGACGCCCACAAAAAATCGTTCTCGTCCTGTAAAGCTTGTCGTGCTTTCTCTACAACGGCGGCACATCCCGCCTCCGCCAGTGCCTGTGTGGGATACGTCGTGCGGCCGACGAGTTGGCCGGAATCCAGGTCGTGGACGCGCACCACGGCGTCAGCAGATAACGTGAAGAGGACACCGTCAATCTCCGCCATCCCGACGACGTTGCCGATTTTATCGACGATGGCGGCGGCGGTCATGACCGCCCCCCAAAATAGCCGAAACCTTCTGTGGGTGACAACGGTGACTTGTTCGAGCTGATCAGACCGGCGGCAACCAGTTCGCGATAGATAGGCCGAAACACCTCTTCACTGGCGTCGATGGCCGCCAACACGCCAGTGGGTGAGGTCGTGTCGCGGTGATACACCGTCACATACCATCCGACGCCCCGACGCGCCCGCGTATGCGTCAGGAGCGGTGAGAGCAGCGCCTCACGGACCCGGCCCGGATGCGCGGCGCGTTCGGCTGCTTCCTGGCAGAGGCGGCAGACGCCGTCGGCCCCCTCCACGCGATCCACGAAACCGCCGAGAGAGTGTGCGACGGACTGTGCCGCCTCATGGTCCGCGCAGGTGATCAGTGTCGCGCCAAAGCGATTGGTGAGCTTCGCCAGGATCATGCGAACACCGCCAGGAGAAGACCGAGACAAGCTCCGATAGCAGCGATACCAACGGCGAGAAAAGCGAAGGGCAGATAAAGCTTGAAGGTGTTCATGGGTTCGGGTTCCTTTGCTTGGGGCCAGCACTTCGCGCTGACGAGGGAGAGTAGAACACAAGGCCCAACCGTATAGCAAGCACAATCGTCCGCTTGCGTATCATTTATCATGGGCGTTGTCATAGGGGAAATGACCTAAGGATGACGACCGACGAACCCCAGCCCAACCTACGCCAGGACTGGATAGGTCTGCCGCCTCCCCATCTGCCACCCCCCCCTTCCCCACGCCAGCAGGTGACCAGTCCCAACCATGTACCGGCCCTGCCCCTGCCCCGGCCTACCGTGGTTCTAGGTGCCAGCTTGTGTGAATCAGGGATCCGGGATCTGGCTCGTTCCGTTCCGGCCTGGTAGGAACCGAATCGCTTTTGGATCGGGGATTCCCCCCTCCCACCCCTTCATACCCCGCGAAATCCAGAAACCAGATGGATACGCAGTGTAGCAACCGTGTAGCAATCCTGTTTCTGCGTGTAGCAATCGTGTTTCTGCGTGTAGCAACCGTGTAGCAGGGGTCTAATGGCAGGAATGGCAGTGGGTGGGAGAGGCCATCCCACTGCACCCACTGCACCCACTGCACCAACTGGGGGGAGACAGGAAAGGGGGCGGACAGATTGTCCGGACAAGGCGGACACGTTGTCCGGACACGGTGTCCGGGTTGTCCGGACAGATTGTCCGGAACGCAAAACCGTCAAAAACGGCCCAAAAACTGGAGCCTGGCGGATGGACGCATGGAGGAATGACCTGATCGCAATCCCGTATTCGGTATTGGCAATGACTTATTCGGTATTGGCAATAACTTATTCGGTATTGGCCAAGATGATGTACAGAGGATGGCCAGATCCCCCGTCCTTTCCGCCCCTTTGGGGGGCGGAGGCGGGGGATACGCCCATGGCGTGTGTAGATCAGGTACTGAGTAGAGAGAGGGAACGGATGTGAGTTGGAAGATGGGTAGAGTTCTCCCAATGGTGGGCGAACCTACCCATGATCCGCGAACAAACCGAGGGACTCGGCGTTGAGCGGAGAGTGGGGTGGCTCCCGACGATCCAGGCACCACGCGATCAGACTTGAGGTACGAGTCGTACACCCCATCAGCGGCTCTAATCGGTTCCCCACTCAAGGGGGTTCCCACCGTGGTAGCTGTCTGATGCTGGTCGCTACCTGAACAACGTCGATCTGCCGCCAGCGGTTCACCCTCCCGGCAGAGCGCCTCCACAATACCACAACAGGACTACCCGTCAAGTCCTAACTGTGATACAACCAAGGGCAGATATATGCCAACTTCAAGAACCCCTAAACTTGGCCCCAAGTATCGGCCCCGTCCCGGTGATGTCATCAACGGCACCAAAATTCGACACACCATGCGGCACCGCGAAAAGGCCGAACTGCTGGCGGCGTGGAAACAAGCCGTGTCCAAGCGGTTTGACCGGCTGGTGGAGGCGCAGTTGACCGCCGCTGAGGGCGTCACCCACATGCAAGCGCGGGACGCGCAGGGCAAATGGCAGACGGTGGTCGATCCCGAGGTCATGGCCGAGAAGCTGGACGCCGGAGAACAGGCGTATCGGCTGAGCGCCATTGCCCCGAGTGCGCCGATTCTCAAGGACATCATGGATCGACTGTTTGGACAGGCGCGGCAAAGCCTCGACCTGGATGTCACCTCGACCCCAACCGCGAGTCTCAGTGATGCGGAATTGAAAGCCAGCATGGCGGCGTTGCTCAAGAAACTCCACGATTAAATGCCACTGACGCTAGACGAACAGGTGCTGTTTCAGCGCCTGATGGATGAAGCGGAACGCCGGTCGTCGTCCCGGTTTACCAACTTCTTTGCCGATAGCGGCCCCTTGGCCCGGGCGCTCTACCCCCGTCATCTGGAGTTCTTCTCGCAAGGCAAAGTCTTTAAAGAGCGGCTGTTCATGGCCGCGAACCGGGTCGGCAAATCGGAAGCGGGGGCCTACGAACTGACGTGCCACCTGACGGGCCTGTATCCCAAGTGGTGGGCCGGTCGCCGGTTTGACACCCCCGTGGAATGCTGGGCAGTCGGCACCAATAGTCAGACCACCCGCGACATTGTGCAAGCCAAACTGCTGGGATCCGTGCAACTACCAGGCACGGGCATGATTCCGGCGCACCTCATTGTCTCTACGATCAGCAGTCGCGGGTTGCCAGGGGCGCTGGAAGGCGCGGTCATCAAGCATGTGTCCGGGGGCCAGAGCCTCTTGGGCCTCAAAACCTACGAGCAGGGGCGTCCGTCGTTTGAAGGCACCAGCAAGCATGTCATTTGGTGCGACGAGGAACCGCCGTCTGATTGCTATACCGAGATGCTCTACCGCACCGTGACCACCAAGGGCATTGTCATGGTGACGTTCACGCCGCTCCAAGGCATGAGCGCGGTGGTCAAGGGATTCTTGGAACCCGAAACAGATTTAGCCGCCGAGTTCAAGACCTACATCCAAGCCGGATGGAAAGATGTCCCGCACTTGGATGTCGATGAACGTCGCGCCCTGATGGCCACCACGCCGCCCTACCAGATTGCGGCGCGAACCGAAGGCGAACCGAGTCTCGGTTCCGGTGCCATTTACCCCATCTCCGAAAAGGACATCATTGTCCCCACCGCCGAGATTCCCGATACCTGGCGCAAGGTCTACGCGATGGATGTCGGCTGGAACCGCACGGCGGTCGTGTGGGGCGCACAAAACCCCGGCTCTGGTCAGATTGTGCTGTATGACGAGCATTATCAGGGGCAGGGCGAACCGGCCAGCCACGCTGAAGCGGTCAAAGCCCGGGGCGCATGGATGTCCGGCGTCATTGACCCCGCGTCGTCGGGCAGCAGCCAGATTGATGGCCGCACCCTGATCCAGATTTACGGGCGACTGGGCTTGAAGCTCGATCCCGCCGTCAATGCCGTCGAAGCCGGGATTACCGAGACGTGGAACCTGCTGGTGTCGGGCCGTCTCAAGGTGCAGGAGCATCTCCGCAACTGGCGCAACGAGTTTCGAAAATATCACCGCGACGAGCAAGGTAAGATTGTCAAAAGCGGGGATCACCTCATGGATGCCACGCGCTATTTGATTATTAGCGGGCGGTCGCAAATGCGCGTGGCCCCGCAGACGCACAATCGGTCACCCCGTCGCACCTCGCAGGCGTCAAGCTGGATGGCACACTAATGGCAACTCCTGAATTACAGCAAGCCCTTGACCGATTCAAAGTGGGCAGCGATGCCGACATTGACCAGCGCAACCGCGAGGTCGATGCCCTGCGCTTTCAGGTGCCGGATCTGTGTTGGCCAACCGAGGTCAAAGACCAGCGCAAACCGCAGTTGATTGGCGGGGTCGCCATTCCGCAGCGCCCCATGCTGTCGATTCCCAGCCTGGATCACCCCATTCAGTTGGTGCTGAACGCTGAAAAGGCCGCGCATCTAGGCGTCACCATTCATGCCCTGTCGGATGAGGCGAGTGACGACACCGCCGAGATTATTCAGGGGCTGTATCGGCGCATTGAAGTGGAAAGCCGGGCCGGATTGGCGCGGTCATGGGCGTTTGAACGGGCCGTCAAGGCGGGACGCGGGTATTACCGCGTGATGACCGAGCCGGATCCGGATTCGGAAGACCCGTTTGACCAGCGGATTATGATTAAGCGGATCTTGCAGCAGGGCAGTGTCGTGCTGGATCCGTTTGCTCAAGAACCGGACTTCTCGGACGGGCAGTGGGCGTTCCTTATCAACGACATGCCGTGGTCAACCTACAAACGCCGGTATCCAGACAGCGAGATGGCGACGTTCTCGGAAGACGAACTGTCGGCGGTCGGCATGAACACCCAGTCGTGGGTCAGTGGAGATGAGGGCGAAGGTCGCGCCGTACGGGTGGCCGAGTATTACCGCATTGAATACGAAACTAGCACCCGGGTGCTGCTGGATGACGGTTCCGACGCCGTGGCCGATAACATTCCGCCGGGACGCCAGCCGCGCACGGGAGCCGAGGCCCGAACGCGCACTGAACGCAAGCCTGTTCTGTATTGGTCTACTATCAACGCCATTGAAGAGTTGGAACCCAAGCAGGCCATGGATGGGCGGTATATCCCCATCATTCCGGTCGTTGGGCGGGAACTGATTCCGTTTGAGCAGGAACGCCGCTGGGTCGGCATGATTGAGCCGAATAAAGACGCCGTGCGGCTGCTGAACTATAGCGCCAGCAGCGCCGTGGAAATGGCGTCTCTGGAAACCAAAGCGCCGTACACCATGGTCGAAGGGCAGGAAGAGGGCCACGAAGAAGAGTGGCAGTTGGCGAACGTTCGCAACTTCCCCTACCTGCGCTACCGCAATGTCAGCTTGAATGGCACTCCGGCCCCGCCGCCGCAGCGCACCCAGGTAGACACGTCGCGTCTAGGCCCGTCCATGCTCCTCCTGCAACAGGCTCGTGAGTTTATCCACGAAGGCACGGGCGCGTACGAGAGCGCACTAGGCCAACAGGCCACCAACGCCAAGAGCGGTCGCGCTGTGTTGGCGCTCCAGAACCAACACATGGCTGGTTCCAGCCATTTCCTCGACAATTTGGCGGAAATCAGCATGACCTACGAAGCTAAGGTTGTGCTGGATTTAATTCCCCACATTTATGACCGTCCGGGTCGTGTCGCCCGGATTCTTGACCGGGAAGACCGCTCCAAGACGGTGATGCTTAACCAGCCGTTTCGGGTGAACCCCCAGACACAACGTCCCGTGGCGGTGGCGCAGGGCGCACCACAGGCGTCTCCGGCTCCGCCGATGCCGATGGGTGCGATGGGTCAACCCGGCATGCCCCCGCCTCCTGGTGCGCCTCCCATGCCCATGGGGATGCCTCCTTCGCCCATGGCGCGGCCACAGGGCAAGGTGCTGAATTACGAATTGAAGAAGGGCCGTTACGGCGTGTCCGTCAGTATTGGCAAGAGCTACAAGAGCCGGAATGAAGAAGGCGCAGACGAGATGGGCAACCTGTTCCAAGCCAATCCGTCGTTGTTCCCCATTTTGGGCGACATCTACCTCAAGTTCCGCGACTTCCCGGGTCACCTGGAAGCCGCCGAGCGCGTCAAGAAGATGCTGCCGCCGCCGCTCCAAGCGCAGGGTGCGGAACCCGATCCGCAGCAATTACAGAACCAGTTGCAGCAGGCTAGCCAGATGGTCGAGCAATTGGGCAAGGCGCTGGACGAGAAGACCAAGCTGCTGGAATCGGATGGCCAAAAACTCCAGCAACAGGCGCAGTTGGAACTTCAGAAGCAGGACATGATCCTCCAGCAGGAACGTGAAAAGCTGCAAGCGCAGACCGTGCAGGCGCAGAGTGACCAGCAGGCCAAGATTGAAATTGAGCGGATGCGGAACGAAACGCAGATGACCATTACGGCGATGAAGATCCGCGCCGATGAAGCCACTGCCGCGTTAGCCGCTGCCATGGCTAAGGACAAGGCCGATACCGCACACGAAGTCACCTCTGTCCAGCAAGCGGCCAAGCAATTCCATGAGCAGCAGATGGCTAAGCGCGAAAGTTTGGACGACGAGCAGGAACGCATGATGCACATGCCTAACATGGGCAGACCTAAAGAACAGGAAGGCGAATGAGTGCCGCTTGGACGCGCAAAGAAGGCAAAAACCCAGCGGGGGGATTAAACGCCGCTGGTCGGGCATCGTATAAAGCTGAAACCGGTGGCACTCTACGGCCCCCCGTAAAAGCGGGAGATAATCCCCGCCGGGCGAGTTTTCTGGCCCGAATGGGCAATATGATGGGGCCAATGACGGAACCGGACGGCGATCCAACGCGATTGGCGTTGTCCCTGAAGGCATGGGGCGCATCCAGCAAAGAAGACGCCCAGCAGAAAGCCCGGGCCATTAGCGCCCGTAATGCTAAAAGCAAATAATAACGGCGTGGCTTATTAATTGATTTGCTTGTATTCTTTATGGTATTGATGTTTACGCATGTCCACAGAGCTTAACGACTCGGCACCAGACGCCATCGTCGCCCCCGTCAGTGACATGACAATTGCCTCCAGTCACGAAACGCCTGAGCAGATTCAGGCGAATCTGGACTCGGATGTCGTGGTGGAATCTACCGCCCCTGACTTGCCGGTAGACGAGCCGGTTAAAGCCGCTCCGGTTAAAAGCAATCGCCGCAGCGACCCCACCGAAGCGGTCAAGGCCGCGATTGCCAAACAGCGTGAAGCGGAGCGTCGGGCCGAAGCAGCGGAAGCACGTGTGCAGCAGTTGGTGCAGCCGATTCCTGTGGAAGCCGAGACGGCTTCCGACTGGTCGCGCTTTAAGACTATGCCCGGGGTGCCACGGGTTGAGCAGTTTGACGCCTACGAAGATTACTCGATGGCGTTGGCCGCGTTTGTGGCCGATGCGCGACATCAGGAACGCGATGTGGTGCGCCATCAGGCTTACCAGCAGCGCCAGATCGAGGAATCGCAGCAGCAGCAGCAGCAGCAGTGGATGTCTCGGTTGCAGGACGCCTCCGCGCAAGATCCTGACCTGATGGCGTCCTTGAACCCTGATACACCCATGTCGTTGCCAATGCAGCACCTGGCAATGGATAGTCCGGTCGGCATTGAGATGCTTAAGTGGCTCTCGGCCAACCCCGAAGAATCTCAGCGTTTGTCCACGCTGCACCCGGCTGAAACATATCGGGAAATGGGCAAATTAGAAGCACGACTTGAAGCTGCCTCTGTACGCGGCCCAGCCCGAGTCGTTAGTTCTGCGAAAGCGCCAATCAAGCCGCTTGGTACTTCGCCACCAGTAGCCGACCCGTTTGCAATTACAGACGAACTCTCGATGGATGAACATTTCCGTCGAATGAATGCCGCTGATCGTGCGGCGGGTCGAATGTAACCCATTCGTTGAAAGGATAGTCTGTGGCTAATACCCTCGCAACCCCGTCGTGGACGACCAAGGAAGTCGCCCGCGGATTTATCAACAAGTTGGTGTTCCTCGCCAACGTTAACCGCACGTACGACTCGCAGTACGAGATTGCTGGCGCGAAGGTCGGTAATACCGTCAATGCGCGACTGCCCCAGCGGTTCACCGTCACGGATGGTCAGGCGCTGCAGCTGCAGAACCTGTATGACCAGACCGTGCCGATTTCGTTGACCAACCAGAAGAACGTCGCGTTTGGTTACTCGTCGGCACAGGCCACTACGGAACTGGACAACATCCGCGCTCGTTACGTGGATCCGGGTTCGGAAGCTCTTGCCAACGCGGCGGAAGTGCTGGCGTTCAATGCGGTCTACCGCGACATCTACAGTTCGGTTGGAACGCCCGGCACTACGCCGAGCGCAACCTTGACCTACTTGCAGGCCGGTGTGAAGCTGACCGACCTCTCGACCCCACTCAAGGGCCGTGTGGCCGTGTTGGATCCGCTGGCGATGTCCACGTTGGCCAACACGACCAGTTCGCTGTTCAACCCGGGAGCCATTATCTCGGAGAACTACGAAGAGGGCATGTTTGGTCGCCGTCAGTTGGGCGTCGATAAGTGGTTGCAGGATCCGGTGCGTCCGACGCACACGACCGGCACCTTTACCGCGTCCACTCCGCTGGTCGATGGCGCAGGCCAGACCGGTTCGACCATCAACATCGACGGTTGGGCCTCGGGCGCGTCTACGCTCAAGAAGGGTGACATTTTCACCATTGCTGGCGTAAACTCGGTCAACCCCCTGTCGTACTCGTCCACCGGTCGTCTGCAGCAGTTCGTGGTGACCGCCGATACGTCGGATTCGTCGGGCGCGATGGCGACCTTGCCGATTAGCCCGTCGATTGTCACTTCGGGTCAGTTGCAGACCGTCGATGCCTCGCCTGCCAACAACGCGGTCGTGACCGTCCTCGGCGCAACCTCGGCCTCCAGCGGTACGCTGGCAACCACCGTCTCGCCGCAGTCATTCGTCTATCACCCCGACGCCTTTGCGTTCGTGATGGCCGACCTGATGAAGCCAGGCGCGGGTGCGGAATCCACCACGGTGCGGAGCAAAGCCCTCGGCTTCTCCATCCGGATGGTTGAGCAGTATCAGATTGGCACGGATCAGAACCCGAGCCGTCTGGACATTCTGATTGGTGCGGCAACGATTCAGGCGCGCCTTGCAGCGCGGGTGTGGGGTTAAGTCATGGCATTGGTTACGACGACACTTGGAGCCGCTGTTGCGGTTACGGACAACGTCATTGTGGTGGCCTCGGCGACCTCACTGACCGCTGGTCGCCTGATCCGCGTGGACGGCGAATGGATGCAGATTAATCAGGCGTATACCGGCGGTACAAACGTGGGTGTAACGCGTGGACAGCAGGGATCGGTCACGGCGGCACACCAGAGCGGTGCGAACGTAATGACTGCGCTGGCGTCGGATCTAGCGCAGGCACCGAGTCAGGTGAACGAAGGCGTCCTGTATCCGGGTCAGATGTCGGTCAGCACCACGTCGTATAGCGCCGCTGGCGCGATTGCGTTTGGTCTGTCGCAGTGGACAATTGCCATCATCAACGGAACGTCGGCGTTGGCGATGACGATTGCCAACCCGACGAAGGATCAGGACGGTTGCTACCTGCACATCGTGGCGAACGGCAAGGCCGCGCACACGGTGACCTACACGGCGGGTTTGGGCAACGGCGGGGCCAGCTACGATGTCGGCACGTTCTCGGGGACGCTGGCAATGTCGTCGCTGTTGGTCGCGGCAAACGGTTTCTGGGTCAGTGTCGGCCCAACGACCGCCACCGCGATTGGTGGATCGCCCACCTGGGCGTAACACACGTTGAGGGGGGCGGCATACCGCCGTCTCCCTCGTTTTTCTGAGGATCTATGGCGATCATTCACAATCCTGACAGCGAAATCTCCCGCGAAATGGCCCAGTGGAACACGCAGAAGCGCCATGGCGGCAAGAATGCCAATGGGTATGAGCCGTTCCCGGACATGCTGTATAAGGCGTTTGCCCGTGATAACGGCAAAGTCATGTGCGGTGATCCGCTGGCAGCGGTGGGTGATCCGGTCGGAGAAGCGTTTGCACGGTCGTGCCAGTTGACCGTGGGTAACGCGGAAGAGCGTGATCGGGCGTTGGCGCAGGGCTGGTCTACTGGCCCCGTGGAAGCCATTGAGAAGTACGAACGCGACATGCGCTCGATTGCCGAAGTCACCGCGCAGCGGCACTTTGCCGATCAGCGGCTGGGTGAGTTGGCGCAAGCGGAAGCCAAGTTGGCGGATGACGCCACGCACGAACAGGTACCGGCGGTGCCCGAGACGCCCGTGCGTCGGAAGCCGGGTCGCCCCTTGAAAGTCAGGACGTAAATGGCACAAGCCAGCGGCACGTTTAATCGGTCGGTGTTGATCACCAAGAGCGACACGGTCAACTTTGATGGCAGCACGTATTCCGCCAGTGCCGCCACGAAAGCCATTCCCGCCGATGCCATCTTTGTGGGTGGCGCTGGCATTGTGGTGGCGGTGTTTGAAGATGGTTCGACGGGAGCGTTTACGGTGTTGGCGGGAACGGTATTGCCGTTGAAGTGCATTCGCGTCAATAGCACCACCACGACCGCGACGTTGATGAACGCGCTCTATCAGGTGTAACCGTGACGGTGTCCCAACTGATTACTGCCGCGCTCCAAGACTTGCGCGTGTTGCAGGTGGGAGAGACGGTATCGGCGAACGACTCGGCGTTTGCACTCGACCGGTTGAACGACTGGGTGAACAGTCTCGCCAACGAGGGCTTGACGGTCTATGCCCAAGCGCGGACGACGTGGACGGTCTCGACCGCCGCCAGCTACACCATTGGCGTCGGTGGGGTCATCAACTGTGCGCGTCCAACCGGCCCGATGGACATTACCAATATTGGCTTTCAGGACACCTCAGTGTCTCCGACGATTGAATATAACCTCGGGCCCGTGCTGACGGAAGACGCCTATGCGGGTATCGCGCAGAAGGCGTTAACCTCGGTCTATCCACAGGCCGCGTATTACAACCCCACGTGGACAAGTGGGCTGGGCTTGATCTACTTGTGGCCGTTGCCCACCAGCACCTCGTTGCAAGGGGTCATCTACACGCCCGTGCCGGTAGCCGAGTTTGCCTCGCTTAGCACCACTATTTCGCTGCCGCCGGGGTATCGTCGGTTTCTGCGAACGGGGCTGGCCAAAGAGTTGTCAAGCGCCTTTGATGCGCCCCTAACGGCAGAGCAGCAGCAAGCCGCGATGGAGAGCAAAGCGGATATCAAACGCGCCAACCAGCGACTGACCGACATGTCCTCGGGCGTGTCTGGGATGCTGTTTGGTGGGGCGGGGCCGCACTACAATATCTATTCGGATAACTAAATGGCCGCGTATCCAGGATTTGTTTACGGGTCAAACGAGAGCCAAAGCCCGTGGGCCGACATGGAGCGCACGGTCAACTGGTATCCCGAGCCCATCCAGTCTGCCGCGTCTCCGCAGTCAGCGGCGTTGTATCCCTGTCCCGGTCAGGAAGACTACGTCACGGTACCGGACATCAATTGTCGGGCGCTCTTTGCCATGGCGGGTCGCTGCTATGCCGTCATGGGGTCTAAGGTCTACCAAGTATTGGTGACCAACAGCGCGTCCATTGTGACGGGCGGCACGGTGACCAATGACCCGAACCCGGCCAGTATTGCCAGCAATGGCGATGCGGGAGGTGAGTTGCTCATTGCCAGCGGCGGCGATGGTTACCTGCTGGACATTGCCACCAACACCCTGACCGCCATTGCGTTTCTGGCTGGAAAATGCACGATGGTTGGCATGATCGACGGCTACTTCTTGGCCTTTGACTCCGCCACTTCGACCTACTACATCAGTGCTTTAAACGACGGCACCACCTGGTCGGCGTTGAACTACGCCCAGCGCAGCATTGCCCCGGACCCGTGGGTGGCGATGGTGGTGGATGGCAGTCGGCAGATCTGGCTCATTGGCGAACAGACGGGCGAAGTCTGGTATGACGCGGGAACCTCCCCCTTCCCGTTCCAGCCGATCCCCGGCAGTGTGTTTGGCTACGGCACGGCCGCACCCTACTCGGTCAAGCTGGCGGCTGACAAGATGATCTGGCTGTCCCAGACCGCCGATGGCGCAGGCATTGTCGTGGCGGCGACGGGTTTAGTGCCGCAGCGCATCAGCACTTACGCCATTGAGACCGCCATTGCCAAGTACAGCACCATCAGCGATGCGGAAGCGGTGGTGTATTCGGATCAAGGGCATACGTTCTATTGCCTGACGTTCCCGACCGCCAATGCGACATGGGTCTACGACCTCTCCACGGGCCTGTGGCACGAACGGGGCGTCTGGGACACCAGCACTGGCTCGTATGACTTTTGGGGGCCGAGAAGCCACGCCTACGCCTTTGGGAAGCATCTGGTGGGCAACCGCACCAGCGGCATGATCTGCGCGATGGATACGGACATTACCACCGAGTGCGATGGGGAACTGATCCGTCGCCTTCGTATCCCTCCCGCGCTGTGGTTAGCACAGGGTCGCCGGATGTTTATTAGTCGGTTCCAACTGCTGCTAGAACCCGGTTTGGGCACGGGGTCGGGGCAGGGTGAAAACCCGCAGGTCATGCTCCGCACCAGCACGGACTTGAAAAACTGGTCCAACACTTTAACGGCTGATGCGGGAGCCCAGGGCTCGTTTAATACCCGCACTTATTGGACGCGCTTGGCGTCGTCTACTCGCGTGTGGGTGCCGGAAATTGTCGTGAGTGACCCGATCCAATGGCGGTTGGTGGGAGCAATGGTGGAAGGGCGCAACTTCCAAGGGAACGCATGACGCATGATCAACCTTGCCCCTCAGCCGGATTTTATTGTGGAGCAACCGGTGACGGCGTCTCGGATCTCGGGACGTGTCACTCAAGCAATGCGGTATTGGCTGCTGTCGTTGGCCGACCGGGTCAATATCAGTCCGTTAATTGCGGCAACGGTGACGGCCTCAGCGCAGGCGGCCTCCATTGGCACGACGAGCTTCGGTATCTTGCAAGTGCAGCCCGGGGTGTATCGCTTATCGATGGCGGCACGGGTGACGAGAGCAGCGACCACCAGTTCGTCGCTGACGGTCACCTTCGGGTGGACATCGACGGTGGCCTGCACAACCAGCAGCGCGGCCATCACGGGCAACAGCACTTCGACCACGGGCAGTTTGACGTATCTAGTGCGGGTGGACGAAGCAACGGCGATCACCTATGCGACAACGTATGTCAGTGTGGGCGCGGTCACGATGCAGTATCAACTGGACGTGTTGTGCGAACAAGTCGTGTAGCGCGGATCTTGCCGGTTGAGGAGTATGGTCGTTTGATCGGGACGCAACTGGAAACCGTGGTGCCGATTCTGCCACCGGAAGGCAAAGTGCTGGTGGTCGAAGAACAGGGCCAGATCGTGGCGTGTTGTGCGGTGTATCCGCTCTGGCACCTTGAAGGGCTGGATGTGAAACCCGCTACACGCCGGTCAGGGTTGCAGTTATTGGCGTTGATCCGCCGGGTCACGGCGTCTCTACCAGGTGTCGTAGCATGGGCGGCAAACCCACGGGTAGAACCGTTGCTAGAAAAGCTTGGGGCGCAGTGGCTGGTGGGGAAACATTATGCGTGGAAGCCATGAGCATGGCGGGAGTTGATGTATGGCTGTAGACGCTAATCCCAATTTTCGTGTCGTTGTTCACGCAACGAATCCAACTGAAGTTATTGATACGGATCGGATGTTGCCGCAATACGGCGGAGGCAGTGGTGGTGGTATTCCATTGCCGTGGTTTTCACGGAGCAGCAGCCCCACGTATCCTTCTGGAAGCACTTCAACGACCAACGTGCCATCCAACACCTCAAATAAAGGAAATCCAATGGGCTACGGAAAAACGACAATTGCTGCTACTGGTATCAAGGCGGCAACAGATTTATACGGAGCCAAAAAAGGCGCAGACTCTAATGCTAAGTCTGCCGAGTTGCAGACCAAAGCCGCGACAAGGGCAGCAGAAATACAAGCGCAGTCTAGTGCTGACCAATTGAAGTACATCAAACGTCAGTCTGAACTAGATCGGCTGTCTAAGCGGTTTTCGGACCAGCAAAACTACGGCCTGAGTTCAGCCGGAGTAATGAACGACTTCAACCGTTATGGCGATACGTCATTCAACACCCGCGCCAGTGAACTGTCGCAGGGTCGGACGCAGGACAAGATGTATGGCGCTCGGCAGAACCAGATGAACTACATGCGAAACCTGCTGGGAATGCCGCAGAACGAACTAAGCGTGTATGTGGAGCCGGATGCCTTGCAGTTGACGCGACCGACATTGCCTGCTTACGTCGAAGACACCACGCCAATCGAATAGCTAACGACGGCACAAAGGACACATCATGGGTATTCGTGAAGCGTATCGCACGTATTTAGGCCGGGACGCCAGTGACGACGAGGTCGCCAACTGGGAGTCGGGTGCCTATGGGTACGGCGACAACCCTGCCGCGTGGGTCGAGGCTATTCGCAACTCCGGTGAAGCGCAGTCGTATGCGGCACGGTCACAGGGTGGCGGTGGCGGTGAAACACAGGGTGGCGGCGGCGATGGTGGTGGTGGCACTGATCAGGGTGGAGAAAACTCAGATCCGACTCCACAGGACCAAGGCACAGGTAGCGGCACAGGTGGCGGGTCTTCCACGGTAGACGAAGCACAAGACCCCGCCTTACGCGCACAGGTGAAAACCGCCTATAAGACGCACCTGTTGCGGGACGCCAGTGATGCCGAGGTTACCGCGTGGCTGGACGGCTCCAACGGCTGGGGCAAAGGCGCGGCTGGCATCAGCCGCATTATTCAGGGCATTGCGACCTCCGGTGAAGCCAGAGCCGCGCAGTCTCGGTATGCCACGGGAACAAACGCACAGCAACCCGGAGCCGCTGGTCGTACGGATTACCAAAACACCGACTGGTGGGCGCGTCAAGGGGTCAGTAGCGACCAGATCTTTGACGCCAACGGTCAACTGAAGCCCGGATGGGAAAATTTCAGCGGGGGCATTCGTCGCGCACCAGGTGCGGCCAACATGGGTCGGTTGCTCGGGTTTGATCAAACCAACTACACCAATGCGACCTCAGCGAACCCGACCATGAACTCGGTCAAGTATGGGTTTGCCCAGATCGCCAACCGCTACCCACCGACACCGACCGGGTTGCAGCAACTGTTGCAAGACCCGGAGTTCAAGAACCGGTTCCCAAAGGCCAAGCTCGTTGGGCATGACAGCATCGACTTTGGTGACACGCTCTCGGATGGTGCCACGGGTGTGCCGGTGGGCATTGTCGATGTGGGTCAAGCGTTCGATAAAGGCGCTAATACCGGCACGGGTTGGTGGTGGGGGCCGGTCGGTACGGGGAACACGTCTTCCCCAACCGCGCCAACGACATCTACTTCCACTGGCGGTGGTGGAGGATCGACTGCCTCAGCCGCAGCGCGTGGCTTTACGGCGTCTGGTGGTGGCAGTCCCCTAATGAACCCTGCGGCCACGGCTGGCCCGATGGGCATGGGGATGAGCGGCGGCGGTTACAGTGGTGGGGGTTACGGCGGCAACATGGGCAGCGGTATTACGCCCTACAACCCGCTGGCCAACTACAACCCGGAAACCTACAACGCCCCGGCTCCGTTTGCACCTCCGGCCTACGAAGGTGCGACCCCGTTCTCACGGCCCGAATATGCCGCCGCGCAGCCGTTTACCGGCCTGAGCGTGGAGGAAATGAACGCCGACCCCGGCTACCAGTTTCGGATGCAGCAGGGGCAGCAGGCGCTGGAACGCAGTGGCGCGGCGAAGGGGGTCACCAACACGGGGGGCAACCTCCGGGACATTCTGGACTACGGTCAGCAGGCGGGGTCACAGGAGTATGGCGCGGCGTATGGCCGGAAGCTCAACGACTACACCACGAATGAGCAGAACCGGTTCAACACCTACCAGACCAACTACGCCAACGCCATGGGCGCGTATAACCAGAACGAAGCCAACCGCGCTGGCGCATTCGACCGCAATGTCGGCAATGCGGCCAATGCCTACAACACCAACGCCGAGAACGCGTATCGTCAGTACACGACCAACACGGCGGGGCAGAACATGGCCAACCAAGAAGCCGAAGCGCGTCGGTCGGGAGCCTACAATACCAACCTCGGCGCGTATCAGACCCAGCAGCAGTATGGACTGCAGCAGCAGAACTATGGCCTGCAGGCGCAGCAGCAAGCCTATGATCAGCAGTATCGCAACTGGGTCGAGCAGTACAACCAGGGCCGTGCCAATGCCGGTGACACCTACCAGCGTATGTATGGGTTGATCTAATGGCCTTTGAATATACCCCCTATCGGAACCCCTACATCGGCACCATTGCCGACCTGATGGCCCGTGGCGAAGACGCCAAGGCCAAGGCGCTGATTGATGTGGCGTCGGCACAGGCACGGGCGGCTGAAGCCAAAGGCCAGATTTACGGGAATGCCATCTCGAGCATTGGGCAGCAGATTGGCAACATCCCGGCCCAGATGCAGGCCAACAAGGAACAGGCGTTTAAGGCTGAGCAACAGGCGCGGATGGTGCGAGAACAGCAGCGTGAAGACGCGGCTGAGTCTATGTTTAACACCATTAATTCAACGCCTAATGAAATGAGCAGCAGGTTTGTTGATGCGCCGAGTGCGCCAGCCACGCTGGCTAGCCGGAACATGATATTGAACAATGACGGCACCATGGGCTTGCGCAACAACCCGAGTACACCAGCCACGCTGGCTAGCCGCCAAATGGTGCCAACGATTACCAATCCCTTCAAGGAGTTGTCCATTAGGGGCGTGGATGGGCTAAACAAGTGGGACATTGGGAAGGCCAGTCAGTATTTTGCGTCATCTAATTTAGGAGTGCAGGGTCAAAAGTATCTAGGGTTCATGCGGGATCAAAACGATGACATGGAAAAACACCATGCGTCGGCCATGGACTTAGTGCGGAAGTCGGCCGCACGGGCGTTACAGGCCGGTTCCTTTGACATGATGCTGGGTTCAACCAATGCGTTGTTGAACCAACTGGCCGACAACAAAGTCATCGGGCGAGAAGATTTGAGCGCCTTTCAGCAGCAGCTTGATGGATTAAGTGCGTTGCCTCAAGGACAGAAAAACGCCGCTCTTCGGGGTCTTTTGCGAAACATCAGCGGTCAGGAAAGAAACATTGGTACTGCTGCTGCTGGTGCATCAATTATTGATTTGGATACGCAAGAAGTGCTTGGTCAAAGCCCAAGACCCGATGCGCCAGTCACATTGGTTGGCGCTCCTGTTGCGAGAATCAACCCTAAGACCGGAAAACCAGAACTGGTGCAGCGTCTTTCTGACGGAACCATAAAGTATTTTGGAGACCCTGTCCCTTCTGCTAAAGCGGCTGGCTCCGAAGTGTCTCCAACAGCGTTATTAAACGCAACGATGGGTCTTCGGACGCAATTTGGCAGGGAGACAAACGCTGCTAAGGTTGTAGAGACGCAACTGGCAAACATGGAATCCTCATTACAAGCTGTTCATGGAGATTCGGACTCAGCAGGTTCTCAAGGCGTTCTTGTAACATTCCAGAAGATACTAGACCCACTGTCTGTTGTACGTGAGTCTGAATATGCGCGTTCGGCTTCTGGGTTGTCGTTGTTGGCTTCAATCCAGGGCATGTACGACAAATATACTAAAGGTGGCGCAGGCGTTCCAGTTGCAGAGTTGGAAAAGTTTGTCGCACTGGCTCGTCAGTTTGCTAAGAACCAGCGAGATTCAACAACTCAGACCGTTGAAAGCATTAATAGTATTGTTGAAGAATACGGTATTAATCCTGTAAGCGTGTTTGGCAAAAGGGAAGCAATGACTCCTCCACCATCAACCACAAAACTTAATCCGAACCGCGGCTAATGCCTGAGCCTATTGATCCCGTCGTACGTCTCTTGCTGAAGTCCCCGTTGACTCCGGCGCAACGCCGCTCGGCTTCAGAAGCTTTTTCCGGTGCGGCAAATGAAGACGATCTTCAAGAAAAAATGTTGACGTTGAATCTGCCAAAGGATGTTAGGGCTGATCTTTGGGATCTGAAAGCGCAAGCCCCGCCACGGCTATCAATTTCCTCGCCAACAAAAAAAGAACCATCCGATTCTGCGGCGTTGCGGTTTGCGTCAAATTTGGGCGAGATGATCAATCCAGTGGCAATGGCAACCGGACTCTATCAAACGGTTCGTCATCCCATTGATACTGGCGCGGCAATTCTGTCTCAATCTGGCGATCAACTGGCGCAGGCAAAACAGAACTACGACCAGGGGCGGCTAGTCGAAGCGGCAGGCCATCTTGCGGGGGCAATTCCCGTCATTGGTCCACTTGCGGTGGAAGCAGGAACCCAAATTGCGTCTGGTGATGTTGCGGGAGGCTTAGGAAAAGCTGCTGGAATGCTAGTGCCATTTGGTGTAGCGGAAGGATTAGCAAAGGGTGTACGGGCTGGGGTGCCTTTGCGCGTAGCTGAGGCTCTTGACCGTGGGGCAAATGCGCGTGTGGCCGATGTGATGTCGCCAAAATCCTCAACGGTTATGGGGCGGCGCATGGGGGCCAAGGCCATAAAGATTGCGCCACAAATTGAAGCCAAGGGATTGTCACGGGCCGGATTGCAGGCAAGTGTATCTGAGAGATTAGCGGACGCAAGTTCTGCTTTGGACGAAATTGCTGATGCACGGACACCTTCTACGTATGTTACCCAGCCTGTTATTGACGCGCTTCAAGAACGATTGAATCGATTAAAAGCAAAAGCTGTTGAAGCAGAAGGCATTATTCCGGCTCTTGAGGATGTCACTACCGGTTCAGCAGCCACGCCTGAGCGGCCTAATTATCGGACCCAGAGTCTTACAACACCTTCGTTCTCTGATCCTGTTCCAGCTCCTCCGGTCCAGAGATTTAAGGTCGGATCTCCTCTTGGTAAAGATGTGATTCCTAGGCCGAATATGCCAAGAGCCGGGCAAATCCAGCAAGCCATTGGCGAAGTCAAGCAACTTGGGCCTGTAGCCTCGTATGACTCAATTAAAACGCTGCGAGAAGCCTACGACAAGATGGCGCAAACAATTTATAACCCATCTGTTACTGCTGATTACTTAAAGGTTTCTGGTAAGGCTTCTGGCGCGGCTGATGTCGCGGGAGCAATGCGTGAATACCTTGCCAAGCTTGATCCTGAGAATGCTGCAGCAAACCTTAATTACTCGCTCTATAAGAATGCCAGTGACATCTTGAAGGCCACCGAAGAAATTGAACGGGCGCGGCCAAAGGTTGGTAGGCAGATCATGGCTCGTCTCACTGGCACGATAATGGGCGGAAATGCGGCAGGCTTACAGGGTGCTGCCGTTGGCTATGCGTTCGGCCCACTTGTTGATTCGGCGCTTAACTCTGGATTCACCACGAAGCTTCAGACGGCGCAACTAATGCGCGACTTATCTAAAGCAATCAAGAGTGGCGATGTCGGACGAGTGACAAGTTTGAGTTTTAAGGCGCGTCAATTAATAAAACAGGCGGAAGCCGTCCGATCCATGGGGTCGGCCAACCTAGATGAACGCGGCGTAGGAGACAAATAAATGGCAGGCACCCTCACTCCGACTCCGTTCCAGACCGTCCTTGATGCGGATGGCGTGGCCGTCTCTGGCGCGTTGATCTACACCTATGTGGGTGGCACCACGACTGCCGCGACCACGTATGCAGATGCGTCTCTGGCGACCCCCAATGCCAACCCCATTGTCGCGGATAGTGCGGGTCGGTTCGTGGCCTACCTCCCGGCTGGCGGCAACTTCAAGTTCCTCTACAAGACGGCGGCGGGAGCCACTATCGAGGAACAGGACAATATCCTGTCCGTTCCCGGCGCGGCAGTGAACCTCGATATCGAAGGCACCGTGGGCCAAGCGGTCACGGCAGGCCAGGTGGTGTATCTGTCGTCGGGGGCGGAAGCCACCCCCCTGACCGCCGGGCTGTGGTATCTCACGGATGCGGATGCCGCTGCCACCAGCACCCTGCCCCAGAGCGTGGGGATCGCGGTGAGTGCTATTGCCATTAACACCGCTGGCACCATCCGACTGGCAGGCACGGCCACCACGGCCTCAGCGGTGGTCGTGGGCAGCACGTATTACGCCTCCGCGACCGCTGGGGCTATTACCGCAACCGCCCCTGCCTTGCCCCGCCAAATTGGTGTGGCGCTGACCACCAGCACGTTGCTGCTGGCCGCGACCACGGCGGTGTCTGTGCTGCCCAACCCGATCAACCAGGATGTCCTGTTTGTTGATGCCACCTACGACATTGGCAAGTCGGGAGCCAACCGGCCTCGGGACTTCTTTCAGTCGCGCAATGCCACTATCGGCGGCACGTTGGGCGTGGTCGGTGCGGCCACGGTGGCCACGTTGGGCGTGACGGGAGCCGCGACCCTGTCCTCGACGCTCGGCGTGACGGGTGTCACCACCCTGACCGGTGGGCTGAACACCGCCCTGACCGTCCCCAATGGCGGCACCGGGGTGGCCACGCAACAGGCGTATGGCGTGTTAGTCGGCGGCACCACGGCCACGGGGGCCATGCAAAGCATTGTCCCCGGCACCAGCGGGTTTGTGCTGACTAGCTCCGGTACAGGCGCACTGCCGACATGGGCGGTCGGCGGCGTGGCGGTCGATGACCAAAACAATATCCTCGCCACGCAAGTGTTCAGTTAGAGTCACATTATGGCTACGACATTTACCAAAGTTGTTCTCAGCGGCTCGACCAGCGGCAAGCAGATCAAGGTCGCCGCGACCGCGACGGCTGGCACCACGATCCACACCGCTCATGCGACGGCACTGGATGAAATTTGGCTGTGGGCGGTCAACAGTTCCACCACCGCCGTCAAGATCACGGTCGAGTGGGGTGAAGCGACCGCGCCCGACGGTAATATCGAAGTCACCGTGCCGGGTGAAAGCGGCTACCTCATGGTCGTGCCGGGACTCGTGCTGACTGGTTCGTTGGTGGTCAAGGCGTTTGCGGGAACCGCGAATGTTCTCCTCGTCAATGGCTACGTTAACCGTATCGCGTAAGCCATGAGACGCCAACGTAATCTTCTCGGGCCGCAAGGCATGGGCGGGATGGTGTCCCTGTGGGGGGCGTCGTCGCTGGTCACTAGCTCACAATGGAACACGCTAGCTATCCCGGCATCCGGGTCAGCCAACTCAAATACCGCCACGATCTCAACGGTAGATCCGACCCGTTCAGTCATCTTTTGGGGCGGCGTATATCCCAGTATTTACAACAGAAATGACTTGGATGGCATCAGAGTTACGTTAACCAACGCGACCACTGTGACGGCTACACGCTCCGGCGTGTCAGCGGCTGACAGCTACACGTCGTTCACCGTGGTTGAGTTTCAGCCGGGGGTAATTCGCAATGTGCAGCGCGGCACAACAACGATGTCTTCTGCGTCAATAGCGCAAGCCATTACCCAAGTCAATATTCCCAAAAGCTGGTTTCAGTTTTTGGGTATCAGTGACTCTGACGTTAGTGCCACCACCCAGCGGTTGAATGCATATTGCTATTTTAGTAGCTCAACAGTATTGACCGTCTCGGCTGGTATTGCTGGTTCTCAAGTCTTTGGTTGGCAAGTCGTGGAGTTTTACTAATGAACAGACAATTACAAATTAAGGATGGGCGCGTATCAAGTGAGTGGAGCGGCTCAGGCGCGATGCCTGTCCCACCTGATGACTCGTGGACATTTATTGACGCGACGGATCGATCTGACGGGAAGACTGGTGACACCTACGATGCAGCCACCGACACCTTCGGCCCTGCGCCAGTGGTCGTGCGAACCATCGTCACGCCAGCGCAGGTAGTGAGTGTGCTGACCGCTGCGGAGTGGCAGATCGCCACCACCAGCACGGATGCGGATGTGGTCTGGGGCATGGCGCAGTTCCAGTTGGCTCAGCAGATCGATCTGGCTGACCCACAGTTTGCGGCATTGATGAGTGGACTGGTTGCGAAGGGCATTGTCACCGCCGCCCGTGCAGCAGAAATTCAGGCGGACTTGATGGAGTTAGCCAACGCATGATCGCCTTCCTGCTGCTCGTCGCCCTGACCCTTCAGTCACCACCCGCGCCACCACCAGGCGTGACGACTTGCTCGGGTGAGTTTGCCCTGTGTGCGGCTTCCACTTGTACGCCCGTCCTCGACAGCAAGGGCAACCCTAAGATGATCCAAGTGCGGGTCGCGGGTGGCGGGTTGGCGTCGTATCCCGAGATGTCCTGCACCTGCCCCATCCTCAAGGGCAAGGCCATTGCCGACGTGAACTCCGGCAACATGCGTGGGTCGTGCGCGGCTCCATCGAAGAACGGCGTGTGGAGCCTGTACAGCTTCCGGCAGCACATCCCGCAGGCGATGAACGGGTGGGCAACCTCGCCGCTGTCGAAGACGCAGGTGACAGGGCAGGTCTGTGCAGGCGCACCAGGTATCGCCGCCCCCGTCGTGAACTGCTTCAGCTTTGCCTGTTCACCCGCGAAGTCGGTGAACGGCGTCAAGCTGGCGGACTGTCGCTGCCCATTGGGCGAGACGCTGAACGGGGGGCCGGTGGCCGTGGGGCAGGGGTTTATTACGGATGCGGGGCAGGGCAACCCGGCGGCCTGTAGCCAGTTCCCGGTTGGCGGCCCCATTCCGGCTTCGAAACAGTAGTGCCATGGACGACCAAGTATTGGACGAGCGCCACGCCGCCGTGATGGAAGCCCTAAAGGGCATTCACACACGACTGGATACCTTGAATGGGCGCACCCGCACCAGTGAACGGGAAATTGCGGTGCTGGCTGACCGCAGTGGTCGGATCAATGCCATTGCCATCAGTGCGTTGTCAGCCGTGGTCGTGGCGACCATCTACTGGGTCATGCGGTGAGGGTGCCGCTGCTGTGCGCGATGCTCACGTTGGGCTGCTGTTTCGCA
>Ga0209596_1000623_pt1 | contig 32584 bp, 25 predicted proteins | sample M_130807_MF_Meta_FD_187314 | JGI IMG/M metagenome (GOLD analysis project Ga0209596, IMG submission 187314) | Freshwater microbial communities from Lake Montjoie, Canada to study carbon cycling - M_130807_MF_MetaG (SPAdes) (version 2) | ecosystem: Environmental > Aquatic > Freshwater > Lake... | reverse complement strand
GTAGAGACGATTGCTGCCGAGCGTACCGTAGTATTTGCGCTGGTTGGCTTCGTAGGGCGGGATCACGAGGGTGCGACCGACGATAATCTCTTGTCCTTCGCGCACTTCGATAGGGACTTCAGTCCCGTCCGGATAGCGCGTGACCACATTGACGCCGGACCGCGTCATAGCGAGCACCACGCCATTGCCGGCAGCGATCGTCTTGCCCGGTTCGAGGTGCGCGATGCGGAGGCCTTTCTTGCGCGCAACTTCTACAAAGTGCCAATCCGGGGGCACCCACGCCGGCTCGACGTCTTTGCGTTCCACCACCAGACGCCCGCGCGGTGTTTCGAACTTCCAGCGCTGGCCGCCTTTTCCGGTCTCGAGATTCTTGCCGGTGCCCGTGGCGACGCGTGTGGTAAAGAGCACCGCCGACCCTTTCTTGAACCAGAGTCGATGCTCGGCCACCGAAATCACGATGAACGGCCGATCGCTTTGTGTGGAATCGCTCTCGAGCGCTTTGACACGGTCGAGGGTGTCGCGGCTCACCCCAACATCGCGGCGGATGTTGTCCAGCATCGCGAGGTCGTCCTGGTACGCCGCGCGCGTGACCTCGAGGCGGAACTGCGCGCGCGCACCGTCGAGGTACAGGAACGCGCCAAGTGCGAGGAGGGCCGGCACAGCCAGCGCCGTGACCCAGGCGGCCGCGCCGCCGGTTTTGAAGAAGCCGTCGCCGCGTGCCATTAGTAAAAGTATACGTGCTGCCCAGGCCGGATATTCGGCTTGAGCAGTTTGAGGTCGGCGAGACTGACGCGCAGCTGTCCGGCGCGTGCGGGGCCAGCAACACCATCCGCATAGATCGTCGTGCCGCCACTGAGCAGCACGAGGGTGTCGCCGAAAACGTCTTCAATGGTACGGTCCCCGCGCGGTGCGGCGAGCGGCACAGAGTCGCGCGCGCTGGTGTGAGTCCACCCATTTGGCCCAGTGACGGTGGCGACGCTGAGCAGCACCGCCCCTTCTTGCTCGAGGTGGAGAACATTGCTGTCGAGCGCTACCGAGAGATGCAATCCGTTGTCGATGCGCGCTTGTCGACGTGCTAACTCAACCAGCACTTGCATGCGATTGCTATCGGCACGAAACGCGGCATCGATTCGATCGCGTTCGACGCCACTCAGTTGTGTGCGGAGCCTCGCTGTTTCGCGCGCATCGAGGAGGCGGTGCGCCAGGAGCCACACGTTCCCGATCAGGAGCAGCGACGCCGCGCCCCACACAAGCCGCATGAGGCGGGGGCGCTCACGCCAGAGCGTGCGCCAGCCGTTTTCCGAGGGAGTGCCCGGGGCGGTCAACGCTTGGTGATGGAAAGAAGGTCGAGAATGGGTGCGCCAGACGGCTCACTCTTCCCGCTGCGCACCGTGGCACTGATGATCACAGTGGTCAGTGGCGGGAACGCTGCGGCAACCGCTGCAAGCGACGGGGGGACGGCGAGGTAGAGCAACGCGCTCTCTCTCCCCGGGCCGCGCGCGAGCAGATACGGCTCATCACGCGCCATCTCGCGACGGAGCGGATCGGCCGTTTGCAGTGACAGCACCTGCACTTCCCACCGGACCGTCCGGCCACGGGTCCCGGCAGGATCGGCATGCAGATCCGCCGCTGTGAGCCCTGGGACCGAGTCCATTGTGGTGAGATCGCGTTCGTTGACCCACGCCTCAAGGCGGACTTTGACCCATCCGCGGTCGCGCGCGATCGGCTCGAGGGACGCCTTTGTACCCAGATCGCCAATGGCATCGCCGTTTGGCGCTATGAACAGTCGCGCCGACTTACCCGGGTGCATGGCAGCACCGGTTGGGAGTTTGGCTGCGGCGGCTGCTGCGGCGGCTGGTGCGGCGGCTGGTGCGGCGGCTGGTGCGGCGGCTGGTGCGGCGGCTGGTGCTGCGGCCTTCGCCTCCCCCTTGCTAGCAACCTTGCCGAGGACAGCCGTGGGAACCCACATCGACCGCTTCACGAGGGTCCAGTTCCCTTTCTGCTCCACGGTGCTGACGCCGACGCCAGCGTGCAGTTCGGCGAGCATTTTCCCCTTTTTACTTGGCGTGGCCCGCACTCGGAGCGCGCGCTTGCCATTGACTGAGGCGGTGAAGTTGTCCTTGCCGCCGCCGAGTCGGGAACCGTCGACCCACCCTTCAATGGTAATTTGGGTTTCCCCGCCCTTGGTAGCACCAACGACGATGGGTGCGCCGGCGCTCACGGCGCCCACACTCGGGCCGCTCGGGGTACCGCGCGCGATTGCGCCCGCGCTGAGTGAACGCTGGGCAGCCGCCGGGGAAACAGCGGCTATGGCACAGAGGAGAATCGCGCGGCAGAGACGGCGAATGTGCATCGCTGGTTAGGGAGCGTGACGAGAGGTTAGATTTCTAAATTACTCTGAACACCATACGCCGAGCTACGATGGCCCGCTCGCAGGCAGAAAACCGACCGGTCGTGCTTGTCGTGCTCGATGGCTGGGGCTACCGCCCCGACCGTACGGGCAACGCCTTGGCGCTCGCCGATATCCCAACGTGGGATCGGCTCTGGGCCCGCGCGCCGCGCACTTTGCTCGACGCATCGGGGCTATCTGTTGGACTCCCCGAAGGGCAAATGGGCAACAGTGAGGTCGGCCACCTCAACCTCGGGGCCGGTCGTGTGGTGATGCAGGATCTGGTCCGGATCTCGCTCGCCGTTCAGAATGGCGATTTCTTCCGAAACACCGCCTTCCGAGATGCCTGCGCCCACGCCAAGACCAACAACGGGACGTTGCACTTGGTCGGGCTGATTGGCGACGGTGGGGTCCATGCGCATCAGGACCACCTGATTGCGCTCGTGGAGCTCGCGAAGCGCGAAGGGGTTGCCCGGGTGGCCATTCACGCGATGCTGGATGGGCGCGACACCCTCCCCACCTCCGCGCTCGGCTACATGGAGCAGTTGGTGCAGGCGTTGGCCGGCCGTGCCGAGATCGCCAGTGTTGGGGGCCGGTACTTTGGGATGGACCGCGACAATCGGTGGCCGCGCGTCGAGCTGTTTTATCGCGCGGCCGTCGACGGCACCGGCCCGAGCGCGACCGACCCCGTGCGGTTTATTCGCGACGCGTACAATGCCGGCGAAACCGACGAGTTTATCAAGCCCGCCGTGATCGTCCGCGACGGGGTGCCCGTGGCTCCGATGCGTGACGGCGACGCGGTGATCTGCTGGAACTACCGCTCGGACCGGATGCGTCAGATTGTGCGCTGCCTGGCCATTCCGGGCTTTGACGGGTTTGATGTGCGGGGCCGCCCGGCCCTTCATGTGGCCACGATGACGCAGTACGACGCCACCTTTGGACTGCCCGTGGCCTTCCAGCCGTTCTCGATGGCTCGGATCATGGCCGACGTATTATGCGATGCGGGGATGACCACGCTCCGCACGGCAGAGACCGAGAAGTACCCCCATGTGACATATTTCTTTAACGGGGGCGAAGAAAAGCCATATCGGGGGGAGGAGCGGGTGTTGGTACCGTCCCAAACGGTGGCGACGTACGATCTGATGCCAGAAATGTCGGCGCCGGGTATAACCGATGTGCTCTGCAACGCTATCGAGGCCCGGTCGCATCATTTCACCCTGTGCAACTACGCGAACGGCGACATGGTGGGACATAGCGGGAACCTTGCCGCGACCATCAAGGCGGTCGAGGTGGTAGACCAGTGCTTGGCGCGCATTGTCGCGAGCGCCGAGAAGTCGGGGACGCGACTGCTGATTACGGCTGACCATGGGAATTGCGAAATGATGATTGATCCGGCGACGGGCGGACCGCATACCGCTCACACCACGAACCCTGTGCCATTCATGCTCATTGAAGACGGAGCCACGATGCCGCTGCGTGCTGGCGGCGCCCTCTGTGACGTCGGACCGACCGCGCTCGCGATGCTTGGTGTTGAGCGCCCGGCGGAGATGACCGGTCGCGATCTGCGCGTGCGTGGAGGTGTCGCGTGAGCCGTTCCCTGCTCCCCCGCACGGCCAGCGCGACGCTGTTCGCGCTCGTCGTCGCAACACTGGTCGCAACACCGGTCGCGGCCCAGTCGACGATTGTCGGCACGGAGCCAGCCAAGAGCCCGTTTCAGAGCATCGTCGATCCGACGCGCGTTGGCGGATTTGCTGGCCTCCTCTTCGTGACCGATAATGGCCCCGGGGTGACTCCAAAGAGTCCGATCCCGATTGTTGGCATCCGGTACGACTACCACATCACCGGCCCGACGTACTTCAACGCGTCGCTCGCCTCGGGGCACACGACGCGTACGATTCTCGACTACAACAAGTCGGCCGCCACCCGCAATATTGGCGAGAAGAACACCTGGCTCATGGCGCTCGACGTCGGCTTTGACCTCGCTCCAACGGGCGACCGCACGTGGAAAGGCATCCAGCCGCTCACGCATCTCGGTGCGGGCTATGTCTTCACCCCGGGCGACACCCGCGAAGACGCGTCGGGATACACCTTTGGCGGCAAGTTCTCGCTCTCGTGGGGATTCGGCGTGCGCTGGGTCACCGGCAAGAACCGCGAGCTGCGGGCCGACCTCGGTTGGCGCCTCTGGAAGATGACGTATCCCGGCACCTATCAATCGACCGTCTCCGACCCGATCGCGATTATGCCAACGGGCGCCTTGGACTCGTGGACCTCGAACCGCATGCTGACGGTCGGTTACACATGGGGCATCTTCCGCTGAGCCACGCGCGATGAGCGCCGCGTTCGGCACACTCTCGCTCACGCGCCGCGTCCAGTTCGCCGCCGCGCATCGGTATCGGCGCGCGGAGTGGGACGAGGCGCGCAATGTGGCCGCCTTTGGTAAGTGTGCGCGGCTCGAATATCATGGCCATACGTACACCGTAGACATCACGGTGGCCGGTCCCGTCGACCCGCTCACGGGCATGATTGTCGATCTGCCCGTGCTCGACGCCGCGATCGCACGCGAGGTGACCGAGCGATTCGACCATCGTACGATCAACACCGATGTCGCGGAGTTCATGGAGCCCCACGGACTAATTCCCACTGGGGAGAACATCGCCCGCGTCATCGCCGAACGCATGCAAGCGGCGCTCGGCGCAGCAGCCCGAGTCACGCGGGTGGTCGTGGCTGAAGACCCGACGCTGAGCTCGGCGTGGACCGTGGGGCCGGGATGAGCAGCACTGGCCCGCAGCAGGAGTGGCGGGCGCGTTGCACCGGGGTTGTTCTCGCCGGCGGCCAGGCGCTACGACTCGGCGGGATCGCCAAGGGGCTCGAGCGGATCGGAACACATCGCATGCTGGATCTCGTGTCAGCCGCGCTCGGCGAAGCGGCCGACGACGTGGTGATCTCCGCGAACGCTGAGGAGGCGACACGTTGGTCGCCGACGCTCGCGGTGATACGCGACGCAGTGCCGGGGTCCGGTGCGATTGGCGGAATCGTCGCGTCGATCGACGCCACCGACGGTGCCGTGCTCACGGTGCCGTGGGACACACCGTTTGTACCGGCGTCGTTGCTCCGCGCGCTGCGCGAGACCGGGGAGTTGCACGACGCAGAGGCGGTAGTGCCCACGAGCAGCGGCGCGTGGGGTGTGGAGCCGTTGGTAGGATGGTTTTCGCCCTGGTGCGCGACAGCGATTGCGGCGCGGCTCCGCGCTGGAGATGCACGTGCGGGAGCGTGGCTGTCAGACGTTCGCGTCATGCAACTCGACAGTTCCCCTTGGGGGGACGCTGATCGGCTATTCTTCAACATCAATACCGCACAGGACTTGGCGCAGGCTCACCGCATGATGGCGGAGGACGCATGAAGCGGATTGTACTTCCATTTCTTTTGGTCTTTGGCGCCGCGTGCCTAGGCGGCACGCCACCAATCGGTAGGCCCGCACCAGCCGCGACGACGCCCAGCGCTAGCGCGCCGAGCGTTGGCGCGCTGAGCGTTGGCGCGCCGAGCGTTGGCGCGCCGAGCGTTGGCGCGCTGCTGACGCGGACGGCACTCGTCCGAGCCGCGGACTCGATCGCGGCCGACGCGAAGTTCCGCACCGCGCAGTGGGGAATGCTGATCGTCGATCCTGCCGCCGGCGACACGCTGCTCTCGCGCAACGCCGGAAAGTTCTTTATGCCGGCGTCGAATCAGAAGATTATCACAGGTGCGACGGCTCTCGCGCAGCTGGGGCCGGACTTCACCTTCAAGACGACATTTGGCTACCGCGGCACAATTCGGGATGGCGTGCTCGACGGGGATCTTGTGGTGATTGGGCGCGGCGATCCGTCGTTCAGCGATGCGATGCGCGGCGACTGGCGCTTGGCCTTCAGCGACATGGCGGATTCGATTGCGGCGCACGGCATCCGAGAGATTCGTGGCGGCGTGCGTCGCGGCGGCGACGCCTTCCCGGGTAATAACTATGGGTACGGCTGGCAGATCGACGATCTGACCGAAACCTACGGCGCGGTCGTGGATGAGCTGTTTGTGAACGAAGGGTTCTGGACCGCCGGCCGCACGAGCAACGTGCCGTGCCGCGGTCGCTGTGCGCCCTGGCCGCCCTGCCGCGACGATTGCGTTGATCGGCCCGCCACGCCAATCCAAGATCCCGGAGCCGCCTTCCTTGGGGCGCTTCGGCAGGCGTTGACTGCGTACGCGATTCCTGTGCGCGACACGATGGACGTGAAATGGGCCAACGGCGCCATCCGCGACTCCGCCGTGACGCGATTGTTCGAGCTGCGCTCGCCGCCGCTCCGCACGATTCTCCCGGTGATGGAGAAGCCGTCGCAGAATCAGATCGCCGAGATCTTCTTCAAGACGCTGGGGCTGGAGAAGACCGGGGTTGGGTCCGCCGACAGCGCGCGCCGCGTCGTGGAACGCCAACTCGCCGCGTGGGGCGCCACACCCGATGGCGCCGCCGTGCGCGACGGGAGCGGCCTGTCGCGCCATGACTACGTAACACCCGAGACGCTCGCGAAAGTGCTCAACGCAATGCGCGTACATCGCGACTTCAAAGTGTTCTACGACGCCCTGCCGATCGCCGGCGTCGACGGTACGATCGGCGAACGTATGAAGGGAACACCGGCCCAGGGGAATGTGCACGCAAAAACCGGGAGCGTCGACAAAGCGCGCTCGCTTTCTGGCTACGTGACAACCGCTGACGGCCGGATGCTGATTTTCAGTTTCCTCTGCAACAACTTCTCGGGCTCCAATCGCGATGTGGAGCAGGCTACCGACGCGCTCCTCGCACGGATTGCGGGCTCACCGTTCGCGGCCCGCTAAAGCCGTGACCGAAGATCGCCTCCTGCAGGTGCATGATGCGGTCGCTCGCATTATCGCCGCGGTGCGTCCGCTCGGCGCGGTGCGCGTTCCACTCCTGGAGGCCGCAGGGCGCGTCTTAGCAACCGACGCGATCGCGACCGTCACGTTGCCCCCGTGGGACAACTCCGCGATGGACGGGTATGCCGCGCGTGCTGCGGATCTTTCGACAACGCCGATCACACTTCGTGTCGTTGAGACTGTCGCGGCTGGTCAATTCCCGTCGCGTGCGATCGGCGCGGGCGAAGTGACGCGCATTATGACGGGCGCCCCAGTCCCCGAGGGCGCCGACACGGTCATTCGCGTCGAGGACACGGACGGCGGCGTCGAACGCGTCGAGATTCGCGACCTGCGTGACAGAGCAAAGCATGTGCGGCCGCGCGGCGAGGATATTCACGCCGGAGCCATCGCGATTCCAGCGGGAACACCACTCGGCGCCGCGCAGCTTGGCGTGCTCGCCTCGCTCGGCTTCGCCGAGGTGGAGGTCGTACGGCGCCCCCGCGTTGCGATCCTGACATCGGGCGATGAACTGGTCGATGTCGCCGACTTCGCGCAGGTGCGCGACGGAAAGAAGATCGTGTCGTCGAACAGCGTGACATTGCAGGCGTTGGTTCGCGACGCCGGAGGCGAGCCGACGTATCTGGGGATTGCACGCGATACGCCCGAATCGCTCCGCGAACATCTCGAGCGTGCGCGTGGCTATGACCTGTTAATAACGTCAGCCGGTATTAGTGTCGGTGAGTTCGATTTTGTACGTGACGTGCTGGTAGAACTCGGCGCCGTGATGAACTTCTGGCGCGTGCGCATGCGCCCCGGCGCGCCGATCGGGTTCGGCACGTTCGCGGGGGCACCGTGGATCGGACTCCCGGGAAACCCTGTCTCCACGATGGTGACGTTCGAACTCTTCGTGCGCCCAGCGCTACGCCGTATGGCTGGGCATGACCGGGTATTCCGCCCTGTGGTTTCAGTGGTACTCGAAGAGCCCGTCACGATCGGCGCCGGGCTTACGCATTTTCTTCGCGCCGTGGTTTCGGTCGAGAGCGACCGCCGGATTGCGCGACTCACCGGCCCTCAGGGTTCGGGAATCCTTACGAGCATGTCACTCGCGAATGCGCTGTTGATTGTCCCCGCCGACCGCACGCGGGTCGAGGCAGGGGAATCCTTGAACGCCTTGCTCCTTCGTGACGACGCCGCGCTTGCTCGTGACTTCGCACTCTAACGCCGCGTTGCCGGAGCTCCCGGCCGATCTCGCGGTCATGGAGCACCGCTTCGTGCTCTCGTCATCGGAATTGGAGGTTGCGGGGGTTCCCGTGCACCTCACGCGACCGCGGAGCGCTGACGATCTTATCAGCGAAGCTGACTTCGAAAAGGACGAGCGCCTCCCCTACTGGGCAGATATCTGGCCGTCCTCGACCGTGTTCGCCTCACTGCTTGCCGGTCGCAATGGCGCCGGGCGCAATGCCCTCGAGCTCGGATGCGGACTCGGGCTTGTCACCGTGGGAGCGCTGCGGGCCGGATACGATGTGACCGCGACCGACTATTACGAAGACGCGCTACTCTTTACCCGGTATAACGGGTTGATCAATGCCGGACGCGAGCCCGCAACGCGCATGGTGGACTGGCGTCATCTGCCCACCGACTTGGGACGATTCGATCTCGTACTGGCATCAGATGTGCTCTACGAACGGACCTATGCTACGCTCGTGGCGGAGACCATCGTCGCGACGCTCAAGCCCGACGGCGTCGCGTTGATCGCCGATCCGGGGCGTGTCGCCCTGCTCGCGTTCCTCGGCGAGTGCGAAGCGCTCGGCTGCGTGACCAGCATCCATGCGCGACTTCCCTGGACCGATGGGACCGCGAAACAGACGATCACGATTCACGAGGTGCGACGGAGTCCCGCCGCCTAATCGCCCGTGGGTGCATCAACGAAAACGCCCGACCGGTAGAATTACCGGTCGGGCGTTCGTTCATTCGGGTCAGATTACCGCGGGTCGAGCTTCCGACCGGCGTTGAGGTTGTCGTGGTTCAAGATGGTATTGAAGACCAGGAAGTAGCTTCCGATCGTCTCGCCGCGCCACATGGGGTTGTTGCCGAACAGCACCACATGCCCCTTGCCGAGCGGGGAATCGACGACGACCGCACGCTGCGCGATATCGGCGCCACCATCAAGCAGGCCGCTCACGAGTAGGTCGCGCTGGTCCCCAAAGCGCAACACAGCTCGCGGACGTTGGTCAGGCGGGATGATGTTGATCGGTGAGCGGAGTTGATCCTCCGTAATCGGCGCGTACTGCCACGCCTGCACCGTGGCCCGTTCTGGGGCGCTGAACTTCGCATCGAGCGCCGGACGTCCCTGCACCACGTCCGGATCATCCGGCGTACCGCGCCCCGTGGCGCGTGCACCGCCACCACCGCCGCCACCACGACGCCCGCCACCACCACCGCGCATCGCACTGACGTTGAAGCTCCCGCCGTCGTCGGTGTAGATCGCGAGGTTGTCGGGAACACCGTAGACGATTGGACTTGTCTCGTCGATGATCTTTGAGCGAAGCAGCGTTCCTACCACTTCACCACGACGCGGGCTGTTCGCGCTCACGCCGTTGGTGAGGCCGAACTGCAGAGCGAAATCGGAGGTGCTATTCGACGTAAGCAGCACACCGCCCTTTTCCACGAACAACTTGAGATTCGCTACGCCAATAAGGCCGAGCCCTGGGCGCATGTCGTCGGTCTGCGCGAACGTCGTGAGGTTCGGTGTTTCGGGCGTGACCTTCCACGGCATCGGGTTGCGCCACATCGGCATGCCATCAACAATCTGCTGTGCGCCGCTTGTGGGGCCAAAAAGGATGACATCATACTTGGCATTCAGGTTCGCATCCTTCGCGACGTCCTGCGTGCTGATGTAGTCGTACGGGATCTTTTCGAAGTCGAGCGCCATGCGCCACCAGCCCTCGGTCTGCGTCGATGTCCAGGTGTGCAGGACCGCCACACGCGCGGCGCGCAACGGATGCGTCTTCAGGACTGGCATCACCGTGAGGGCGTAGGCCTTGAGGCCGAGTTCCTTGGTCGCCTTGTCGAGGGCGTCGGCACTGACGTTGCTGATCAGGAACGACCCGCGGTTGAATTTCTGCCCAGCGGCCTCAAACGATTCCTCGGCCGCTTGGAAATCGGCGGACTTGAGTGCATAGCGGAGTGTCGCGAGCGCGTTGTCCGCATTGTGGTTGATGGCGTAGACCATTCCCGTCCCAGTGACGCCGCCCGCCGGCGTCAGCGAACCGGTGACCAACTCCATCGGCACGTCGAGGATCTTGCTATCAGTAACGCGAACGGCCTGCACGGCGAAACTTTCCGGGAAGGTCCAGCCCGTGTCGTCGTACGGGGACTTCTGCGGATCCTGCGGGCTCCAGTACTGATAGTCGAGGAGCGCGTCGGCAATACGCGAGTACGGCTGATCCATGCGGATGATGTAGCTCCCCGCTGGGAACTGACGCGCTTCCGACGTCGGAGGCTTGGTCGTGTCGACGGCACCACCGCGTCCACCACGACCAGCGGGGGCCGCAGCCGTACGCTTCACCGGCACCTGCGCGGTGAACGCCGCCGTGGCACGCGAGATCTCGACCGCCTGCTTGCGCATCACCTCGAGCAGCTTGGCCTGGGCGCCGGGGCGCGGATCGTTCGCCGACAAGATGTACGCCGCCGGACCCTCGGTCTTGGCCTTCAGGATCGAGCGCTTGGATTTCTCGTAGAAGTTGCGCATCAGCTGGCGGCGATTGTTCGCGACATAGCTGAGTGACACGAGCAATCCGGTCTGCTCGTAGTTGTTGTTGTTGCGCAGTGACCACTTCACCTTCGGGAGCGGTGGGTTCTGCTTGTACCAGGTGCGCTCGGTATCGTTGGGTCCGAGGGTGCGCTCGACCGTCTCAGCCGTGCCACCATTGCCAAAGGTCTCGTACAAGCGGCTGATGCCGTTGTGCGTGGCGGCAATGAACATCAGGTAACCCGGGCTCCACGTGTCGAACGTGCCGTGGGCGAACACGCCGGGCATGCCGTAGCGCGTCATCTCCTGCACGTTGTTCCACCCAATCAGCTGCCACTCGTTGGTCACGAGGGGATCTAGCCAGGCATTGAACGGTCCGTCGCCGATGGTGTTGTCATACAGATACGCGACCGACTCATGCAGGTCGTGCAACGCCATCGCCTTCCACGAGACGTAGGTGTTCAGCACATTCTGCGTGAGCTTGAGCGTCATCCCCATGGCGTCACGATTGTTGTCGTGCGCGACATACTTGCCCCAGTAGAGCGCGCTCGGGGACGTCTCCCCTGGATGCTTCACTTTCCAGTTGTAGAGATCCACCACGCGATCGCGGCCGTCGACTTCAACAATCGGCGTGATCAGCGTGATCACATGCTCGCGGATGTTGCGCACATAGGGGCTTTCGTCCACCGCCAGTCGATACGCGAGCTCCATCAGCGCGGTGGGGGCACCGGCTTCCGTGCTATGAATGGTGCCTGTGATGTAATACACCGGCGCGACCTCAGCGGCGATCCGATCCGCTTCGGCGTCGTCCATCTTGATGGTGCGCGGGTCCGCAAGCTTGGAGAGCTTTGCCCGGTTCTCCTCGAGCTTCGCCATCAACTGTTCGCTCGCAACCGCCACAGCGATCATCTCACGTCCTTCCTCGGTGGTGCCAATCGACACCACTTTGGCGCGCGGCGTGCTCTTGGCCAGCAAGCGCATGTACTCGTAGACCTCCTTCGAGTACGGCAACTTGGTCGGCGCGCCAGCGATATCGCCGAGGACGGCCTTGGGGGTCGGGATCCCCTTGGCGGCCGGCATGTAATCCACGAGCGGGGAGAGGAAGAACGGCTCGGTGGTATATTCCTTGATCTTCTTGGTGTATTCCTCGTCGATCGGCTGGGACATGAGGCGTCCCGGCTTGGCGTTGGCGAGATCAACGGGGCCCTGGGCACGGACAGCCGCGGGGACGGCAGCCACAGCGGGAAGCAGAGCGAGCAGCAGAGCGAGCGTACGGAATCGGGTCATCGGTGGCCCTCGTGGGGCAGCTATGCGTGGGACGGCGCTATACGACCCTACAAGAATGCCCCTTACGACGGCGCGGGGGTAGAGGGGACGCGTCTGTGGGGCGCATCTTTGCCGCGCGCTCGCGGACGGCTGGCCCGGGGGGTATCGTTCGCACGTGACCGAATCCCCCTCCGCCAGACTCGTCGACCTGACCGGTCGCGTCGCCCTTGTGACCGGCGTGGCTCGCGGCCTCGGGCAAGCAGCCGTCCTCCGCCTGCACGAACTCGGGGCCCGGGACGTGGCTGACCTCTTTGCCTTCGTGGCGTCAGATGCCGCCGGTTATATCCCCGGTGTGTCGTTCGACATCACGGGTGGCGACCTCATGATGTGAATATGAAATCTACCTCGCGCGTCCTACTCGCCCTTGTCGTGGCGATGCTCGTCGGAATCGTGGTGAGCATGCTTGGGAACCCCCAGCTGCTGGCCGCCACTGACCTCCTGACACCGATCGGCACCCTGTGGGTTAACGCGATCCGCATGACGGTCATCCCGCTTGTCGTGTCGCTCATCATCACGGGCCTCGGCTCGGCCGGCGACATGCAGAGCCTCGGCACCGTGGGCCGTCGCACGGTGCTGGTGTTCTTCGGACTACTCACCTTCGTGGCGGCGATTGCCGTGCCGCTGGCGCCAATCGCGTTTGGCGCGCTCCCATCGAACGGGGGGGTGCACCCCGCGCTTCCTCCGGGCGCGGCGGAAGTCACTAGTGAGATCGCGAAGGCAGGGCCGGTACAGTCCGTGGGCGCATGGGTAAACTCACTACTTCCGACCAACCCGATTGCGGCTGCTGCGAACGGCGCGCTCATGCAGCTGGTGCTGTTCACCATTCTGTTCGCGCTCGCGCTTACGCGCGTGGAGTCTGCGACGCGCACGCAGCTCGTCGAGGTGTTCCGCGGCATCGGCGACACGATGCAAGTGCTCGTCGGGGCCGTGATTGCACTCGCACCAATCGGCATCTTTGCGCTCGTGGTACCGCTCGCTGCGCATACCGGCTCCGCGTTCGCTGGGGCGGTTGGGTATTTCGTGGTCGTCTATTCGGGCTTTAGCCTAGCGATAACGCTGTTGTTCTATCCGCTCGTCGCACTCTTCGGGGGAATCCCATTTCGGCAGTTCGCGAAGGCGGCCGTCCCAGTCCAGCTCATTGCCTTATCGTCGGCCTCGTCGGTGGCGTCGCTACCGGCATTGATTGACAGCGCAGATCGCGAGCTCGAACTCCCGAGTCAGGCGAGTGGATTCGTACTACCGTTAGCGGTCAGCACACTCAAAGTGGCGGCGCCGATGACGTGGGCTGTTGGGGCCTGTTTTATTAGCTGGTTTTACGGCGTGCCGCTTGGATTCCGCGAGCTCGCCACGATTGCCTTCGCCGGCGTGTTCCTCTCCTTCGCGACTCCCGGCGTGCCGAACGGTGCCTTCCTCCTTCTGACGCCGCTCTTCGTCCAGATTGGACTGCCCGCCGAAGGGATCGGCATCCTGATTGCGCTCGACGCGATTCCCGACCGCTTGGCCACGGTGCTGAACGTCACCGGAGATTTGACAGCGGCCGCAATCGTGGTCCGCGGCAAAACCCCGGGGCGTCCCGCCCCCTAGAGCCCTGCGCGCGCACTGCTGCGCGCGCACTGCTGCGCGCAATCTCCTACGCGCGCAGCTGCCCTGCGACCACTTCCGCGATGTCGTACACCTCGACATTCGCGTTGCGTGACTTCACGCTGTCGGCCATCATCGTCATACAGAACGGGCAGGCCACGGCGATCGCGTCGGCACCGGTCGCGAGCGCCTCTTCTGCGCGCTCCACGTTGATCCGCTTGCCGACCGTCTCCTCCATGAACATGCGCCCGCCACCGGCGCCACAGCAGAGCCCCTTGTCCTTGGAGCGCGGCATTTCCACGAGGTTCATGACCGGCAGGGCACGCCGTAGCGTTTCACGCGGCGCGTCGTACACGTCGTTGTAGCGCCCGAGGTAGCACGAGTCATGGTACGTGAAGGTGCGCACCGGCCCGTGCAGCTCCTGCACGATTGGCACACGGCCCTGCTCAAGCAGCGATTCGATAAACGTGCTGTGATGCACCACATCGTAGTTGCCGCCGAGCTGCGGGAACTCATTGCCGATCTGATGGAAGCAATGCGGGCACGCGGTGACAATCGTGCGCACGCCATACTTGTCCAGCGTCTCGATGTTGTCCTTGGCGAGCATCTGATACAGATATTCATTCCCCATGCGACGCGCGGGATCGCCGTTACACTTCTCTTCCTGACCGAGGATCGCAAACTTCACCCCGCTCGCCTGCATGATCTGCGCAAACGCGACGGTGGTTTTCTTCGCTCGGTCATCGAACGAGCCCATGCACCCAACCCAGTAGAGCACCTCAGGGCGCTCGCCACGCTCGGCCATCTCGGCCATAGTAGGGATATTCATCCCCTCGGCCCACTTACCGCGATCGCCCGGATCGAACGCCCAGGGCGAGCCACGCTGCTCCATGCTTTCGAACGCGGGCATCACTTCCGCAGGGAAGCGGCTCTCGCCGAGCACGAGATTGCGGCGCAACTCCATGATGACGCTGAGCTGATCGATGCTCACTGGGCATTCCTGCACGCAGGCGCCGCAGCTCGTGCAGCTCCACAGCTCTTCTTCGGTGATGTAGCCATCAAGCAGCGTGCGATCAGCGACGGTGGATTTGTCCGCGGCATGCGCGTACGACTCGAGCCGCTCGCGCACATTGATCATGATCTTGCGCGGGCTCAGCAGCTTGCCGGTGGTGTGCGCCGGGCAGACGCTCGTGCAGCGGCCGCACTCCGTGCAGGCGAACCCGTCGAGCAGCGACTTCCACGAGAGGTCGGTGACATCCTTTGCGCCGAACACCTCGAGATCGCCTTCCAGGTCCATCGGCTTCATCACACCCTTCTGCCCCGGCCCACTCGTGTTCGAGAGGAACACATTCGGGAGCGAGGCCACCACATGCAGATGCTTGGAATACGGCAAATAGTTCAGGAAGCCGAGCACGAGCAGCCCGTGCGCCCACCATGCCAGGTCATGCGCCACAGTGGCCGCGCTCGGCGACATCCACGAGAACGCCATCGCCACGCCGAACGAGATGGGGCGGAGCATCGGCGTCATTGTATCTGGATGCGCGACCATCTCGAACGCCTCGTAGGCGAACATCGTGATCATGAGCGAGGCAATCCAGCTGAGGATCAAGAGCGGATCATTCGGGTGCGTCTCTGCACCCTGCAGGCGCTTCACGCGCTTGGTGAGACGGCGGAAGAGCGCCATCCCGACGGCAGCGATCACCAGCGCTGCCCAGACGTCCTGATTGAGCGCAAAGAACGCATAGACCGGCGCGAGGAAGAACGGCTGAAAGCTGAATCCCGGGATCACGCCGCCGATCAAAAACTCGATGGTTCCCAGCGTGAGAATGCCAAATCCCCAGAAGATGGCGGCGTGCATTGGGCCCGCGATCGAGTCGCGAAAGATTTTCTCTTGGAAGATGCCGATGCGCAGGAAGTTGCCGAAGCGCGTCGGCAGATCGTTCCACCGGGAGTCATCCGTATGACCGAGTTGCAGTTCCCCGATCAGGCGTTGGATGTTCGCCGCGAAGAACCCGAGGGCGCAGACGAAAATGATCGTAAAGAGAACGTGCCCATCGCTCATGTCGTGCTCCATCGGGGGTGGGAATTACCGAGGGCACCGCGTGGACTGCGTGGAACGCGGTGCCTCTCGATACTACGCGCCCTGCTTGGCTGTTTTTACTGCTGCCGTCAGGACGGGAAGGATCTCCAGCACATCCCCCACAATCCCATAATCGGCAATCTTGAAGATCGGTGCTTCTTTGTCCTTGTTGATCGCGACGATTGTCTTGCTGGTGCGCATGCCGGCCAAATGCTGAATCGCGCCGGAGATGCCGCACGCCACATAGAGATCGGGGCTCACCAAACGACCAGTCTGACCGATCTGGTCACTGTGCGGACGCCACCCTTCGTCAGTGACTGCGCGCGTCGCACCGACTGCTGCATTGCCGAACGCCGCCGCGAGATCTTCCACGAGCGCGAAGTTCGCCGCTTCTTTGAGTCCGCGACCACCGGAGATAATCACCGGCGCTTCGCCAAGATCGAGCTTGGCGCCACCGCCAACCACGGTGTCGGTGACCACGACACGCGACGCCGCCGGATCACCGGCGCTCGGAATGTTCTGCACCGTACCAGCCTTCGGCGACTCCTTGGGCAGCACCGCACCGGGACGAAGCGAGATAATCGCCGGTGTGGCCTTCAGCGTGAGCGTCTGCACAATCTTTCCCGTGTAGCCGGGGTGCTTGGCTACCACGGCGTCGCCACTGAACGCGAACTCGGTCACGTCACTCGCCAACGCCACCTTGAGCTTGGCAGCAACGCGGGGCGCGAGATCCTTGCCCTGCGCGGACGCCGAGAAAAATGCGGCGCGATAGTTGCTCGCGAGTCCCGCGGCGAGTGTCGCCGCAAGCGCTTCGGGATTGTAGTGCGTGAACGCTTCATGCTCCACCACGAGCACCATATCAGCGCCGTGCGCCGCAAGCTTCGCGGCGTGCACCGCGATACCGGGCGCGCCGGCGATCAGCACACGGACTTCGCCACCGACTTGGTCAGCGGTCTGACGGGCTGCGGTCACCGCCTCCAGCGCTGCGCGGCGTAACTCTCCACCACGCGTCTCGGCGAATGCGAAAATGTTCGACATCAGAGTACCTTCGCCTCTTCCTTGAGGAGTCGCACGAGTTCGGGAACAGCGTCCTTCCCCTCACCGACAATCCGCCCAGCGGCGCGTTCGGCGGGGAGTTCCATTTTGTCGAGCGTATAGCTTTGCTCACCGACCTGCGCCGGCTTGGTCTCCAGCGGCTTCTTCTTGGCCGCCATGATGCCCTTGAGTGAGGGGTAGCGCGGGCGCGCGATCCCTTCGTCAATCGTCACGACCGCCGGGAGCGGGCACTCGATCAGCTCGTACGAGCCCTCAAGCTCGCGACGTGCCTTCGCCTTGCCGCCGTCGAAGTCGAGCTTCGAAATCGCGGTAAGAATCGGCAGGCCGAGCAACTCGGCAACCATCGTGCCCGTGGCCTGATTCGCGGTGTCGATCGACATACGACCGAACATGACGAGGTCATAGCCACCAGTGGAGATCTCGGCGGCAAGCGCCGTCGCGATCGCGAAGCTGTCGAACACCGGCGCATCGTGCTTGAGCTGCACCGCGCGATCGGCGCCCATGCTCATCGCTTTGCGCAACGTCTCCTGCACGTTGTCGGCGCCGAGGGAGATCACGACGACTTCACCGGCGTTGGCCTTCTCCTTGATCTGGAGCGCAGCCTCCACGGCGTAGCCATCGAAATCGCTGATGTCGAACTTGAGCCCGGCCTCGTCTACGGAGGTGCCATTGGCTCCAATCTTAAAGCGGACGTCCATGTCTGGAACGCGCTTGATACACACGGCGATCTTCACCGCGAAATCCTCGGTTTTGGGGGTACGTAGGGGTACAGTCGAAAGTTAGCGATGGGGGGGAGCAGTCGGCAGAGTGCGAAGCCACAGAGAACACAGCAATAACCCGCCGAACGCCAACGCCACGGGGCCGCGGGGAAGCGCCCCGGTCATCAGGAGGGTGGCGCATGCCGAAGCCAACGACAACAACCGGAGCTGCTCCAGCACCCGCGCCCATCCCTCCCCCTCCAGCAACCCACCAATGTTGGTGATCGTCAAAACGACGTAGAACGCGAGCGCGGCCGTTTGGGAGCCCGGCAGCACCTTGGACAGAGCCAGCAGCTGCATCCCCGCAAGAATCGCGAGCACAAACTGTACCACCACGTAGCGCATCAACCCGGGCGGAATCTCTGGATCAAACTTCCGAATGTTGTCCACCGTTACTTCCGGTGGCACAATCGGCGCCCCGGCTTCAGGCGGCCGCCAGTTTGGGCTCCCAAACAGCACCCGAGTCTTATTCCGCCAGCCGCTTGTGAGCCAAAAGAGGCGCCACAGCTCCACAAATACGTGCAGATTCGCCCACAGCGGGTTCCATGTCTGGAGCGGATGCGTAATGCCATACACCGGCTCCTCCTCCTCTACAACAAAGGTCCCAAAGACGCGGTCCCACGTAATAAAAACCCCAGCGTAGTTCTTATCCTGATACTTGGGATTCACCCCGTGATGCACCCGGTGGTGACTCGGCGTGTTCAGCACGTACTCTGCCCACGGGCTGAGGCGCCCGACCGCCCGAGTGTGAATCCAGAACTGATAAATCAGGTTGATGCCGTGGCAGACCACCCACATCAGCGCGGGGATTCCGAGCATCGCCAGCGGGAGGTAAAAGAGCCAGATGAACAGCCCGTGCAATGCGCTCTGTCGGAGCGCCACAGCGAGGTTGTACTCTTGGCTCGAGTGGTGGACCACATGACCCGCCCAAAATAGGTGCACCTCGTGCGACGCACGGTGCGACCAATAGTAGGCGAGGTCCACCAGCACGAACACCACTCCCCAGCTCACCAGCTCAGGAATCCGGACGCCGAACCAGGGGAATCCGACCGCGCTCGTAAATGGCGCCCCCTCCGGCCAGACGACCCCCGGGAACACCACGCGCACCGACAGGTGCTCCCACACCCAATAGTAGAAGCCAATCGTGACCACCTTGATCACAATGCCGGTAACCTGACTCAAAATACCGATATTGATGTCTGCGATTGAATCGTTGAGCCGAAAGAGCTGGACACCCCGCACGCGCGTGTAGGCGTACTCGATTCCGAGCAGCAAGAAGAAAATGGGAATCGACGCCTGGATGATCGACATGTCGGGAGGGGCGGGGTTTGCAGGTCTTGGGTCGCCATGCCGCGTACGCAGGCTGGGCAGGCGGGCCTGAGACGCATTACGTTATGGTAGTTCGTATCCCACAACTTAGGGCAGGGGCGCCACGGATGCCTACCGACACTGCACTCACCGGTCGTACGGTCGCCCTGATCACCGGGGCCTCAGCTGGACTCGGCAAGGTCTTCGCGCAACGCCTCGCCGCCGCCGGGCACGATCTCGTGCTTGTGGCCCGCGATGCCGCGCGCCTGCAGGCGCTCGCCGATGAGCTCTCCCTGCAGTACGGAATCAGTGCCGAACCGCTGGCCGCCGACCTCTCGCGTGACGACGGAATGCGCCACGTGGCCGACCGGATCGCCAAGATGGGAAATCTCGAGATCCTGGTGAACAACGCCGGCTTTGGGACCAAAGGCAAGCTCGTGACGCGTCCGATCGCCGAGCAGGCGACCATGCTCGAACTGCATGTGATGGCGCCGATGCTGCTCACCCGCGCGGCGCTCCCCGGCATGATCGAGCGCGGCGTCGGAACCATTATCAACGTGGCAAGTGTGGCCAGTTTCGTGTACGGGGCCGGGAATGCCAACTACTGCTCGTCCAAGGCTTATCTGCGCGTGTTCTCGCTCGCCCTCAACGAGGAACTCCGCGGTACGGGCGTCCACGTGCAGGCGCTCTGCCCAGGCTTCACCCACACGGAGTTCCATGACCGTGCGGCGATGGACAAAACCACGATCGCCGGCGTGCTCTGGCTGAGCGCCGAACGGGTGGTGGACGACTCCCTGGCACAGGCCGCTGCCAAGGGCGCGGTTGTCTGCATCCCAAGTACTCGTTACAAACTGATTGTCTTCGTGGTACGTTATCTGCCGGAATGGATCCTTGGCGCGGTGCGCAAGCAGTACGGCAAGCTGAGAACCTGAACGGAACGCGGTACCCCACACGCAACGGAGCCCCTCCCATGCATCAGACGCTAGTGAGCCCGAACACCGCACGCCGGTTGACCAGCTCCTGGAACGCTATGCTCGGCTGCGTCGCTCTTGCCTGTGCCTTCGTCACCGCCGCGGCACCCACCGCCGGCGCTCAGCAACCCACCGCTGGATCGTATCAGGTGATCCTCAAGGACGGCTCCATCACCTACGGCCGACTCGAGCGCCAAGACGCCGACAGCGTGGTGATTATTGGGCTTACGGGGCGCATCGCCTTTGCGCGCGCATCCGTTCGGCAGGTGGTGGCCGCGGGGCTCCCGCACACGCGCGCCGATGGCTCCACCGAGTACTGGCTCCCAGATCCCATGGCCAGCCGTCTCTTCTTTTCCCCCACAGGTCGCTCGCTTCCGAAAGGCGAGGGATACTTCGCCGATCACTGGGTGGTCCTCGGCAGCGTGGCCTACGGCATCACCGACGACATCACGATCGGTGGCGGCGGTTTCTTGCTACCCTATTCGAAGTTCTGGTTCCTGACGCCGAAGGTGCGCATCGTGGCCCACGACAACTTCAACCTCTCAGCCGGCGTCTTCCTCGCCGGATGGGGCTCTGACGAGCCCGGCGGCATCGGCTACCTTGTCGGCACATTCGGCGGGAGCCCCGACGGCAACCTCACCGTGGGCATCGGCAACGGCTTTGCCGGGTCCCGCAGTGCCAAAGACCAGCTCATCATGATCGGCGGTGAGCGACGCCTGAGCAAGCGCACCGCCTTCATCAGCGAGAACTACTTCACCACCGGTTGGGCCGACGCACTGGTTTCGTACGGGATGCGCTTCATGGGCGAGCGCCTGACCTTCGACCTGGTATTCGTGAGCACGGCCAAGGGCATCACTTTCCCGGGCTTTCCAGTAATCGGCGCAGGATTCCGGTTCTAGCAGGTATTGGCCGCGACCACTCGCGGCCACTGCTTACTTGAACGCGTTCAACCCCGTCACCGCCTGCCCCAAGATGAGCGAGTGCACGTCGTGCGTCCCCTCGTACGTGTACACGCTCTCCAAGTTCGCCATGTGCCGCATCGAGTGATACTCGGCAATAATCCCGTTGCCGCCGAGTAGGCGGCGCGCTTCACGTGCGACGTCGGTGGCGATGTTCACATTGTTGCGCTTGGCAAGTGAGACCTGCTGCGGGGTGAAGGTCCCCGCGTCCTTCATGCGCCCGAGGTGCAGCGACACGAGCTGCCCCTTGGTGATCTCGGTCAGCATGTCGGCCAGACGCACCTGCTGGATCTGGAAGCCGCCAATCGGACGGTCGAACATCACGCGCTGCTTGCTGTACGAGAGCGCCTCCTCGTAACACGCCATCGCGGCGCCGAGTGCGCCCCACGAGATCCCGTAGCGTGCCTGCGTTAGGCACATGAGCGGGCTCTTGAGGGCGCCGCTCTTGGGCAGGACGGCATCGGCCGGGAGATGGATGTCGCTGAACACCAACTCGCTCGTGTCGCTCGCGCGGAGCGAGAGCTTTCCCTTCACGAGACGTGAGGTGAACCCCTTCGCGTCGGTGGGGACAAGGAACCCCTTGATGCTGTGCCCGTCGTCGTCACCGTCTTCCGTCTTGGCCCATACTACACACACGTGCGCCTGCGAGCCATTGGTGATCCACATCTTGCCGCCGTTCAACACCCAGGTGCCATCGGTCTGCTGACGGGCGCGCGTGATCATCCCGGCGGGGTTCGACCCGTGGTCGCTCTCGGTGAGCCCGAAGCAGCCGATCGCGGTGCCCTTCGCCATCCGCGGGAGCCAATGCTTTTTCTGCTCCTCGCTCCCGAACTTATAGATGGGGTACATCACGAGTGCGCCCTGCACGCTCGCGAAGCTCCGGATCCCGGAGTCGCCGCGCTCGAGCTCCTGCATGATGAGCCCATAGCTCACATTGTTGAGCCCCGCGCAGCCGTATTCCTCAGGAAGATTCGCGCCGAGCAGGCCGAGCTCACCGAAGTCGGGAATCAGCTCCTTGGGGAAGCGTCCCTCGACATAGCAGTCGCCGATAATCGGCATGACTTTCTCGTCCACGAAGCGGCGGACGGTGTCGCGTACCGCGCGCTCTTCTTCGGTCAGCGCGCAATCGATGTTGAAGAGGTCGCCCTGGCGCGGCTTCAGCTCGGGGGACGCGAGGAAATGTTCGAAGTTGGAGGCCATAGTTGAAAGATAGTGCCAATGACGAGCGCTAGCGGAGCCCAATGTGCGTCAATCCACCGCCCGGGTGGCTCGGGGCCGAATCCCAACCTCGCGCGCTTTCTTCCGGAACTGGGTCCCGTGATCGAGCGGACGCCCAGTTTCCGCCTGCCACTGGTGCACCATTTCGTGGAGCAAGGTCTCCATGGCGCTCGCCCAGCCGTGCTTCTTGAGATGCTGCTGCGAAATCGCGATCTCGGCCCCCTCCCCGCCCCGTGCGGGGGAGTAGTGACCGAGCCGGGACTTCATGCGGCGCGAGACTCGCACCGGGACTCCCTGAAGCTCCCCACCAAAGCGGGCTTCGTTGAGTTCCGCATGCGCGATTTCCAGCCGTTCGGCGAGCGCCTCGTCGGCGGGGTGTGTGCGTGCGACGCGCGCGGGGGCACTGTGCTCCGTGAGTCCGCGGGCATAGCCGATAATCACATGCATCGCGGCCGTTCGCCCCGCACCGCGTCGCGCCATGACGAACGCCACAATCGCGGTCAGCACATCGTTCCCGGCCGCAAGATATCCCTCGTGCACACGGAGCATGCGCCCTTTGATGCTCACCATGGTGCGGCGGTTCGTCGTCAGGAGCAGCGCGTCCACGTGACGAAGCCCCATGGAACGCAGGCGCGCGAGTAGTGCTGAGGCGTCGGCTGGCGCGGCTCGTTCGGCGCGCGCCATATCGCCGCCTGCCTCCGAGGGAGACCCCGCAGTCGCCGCCACCGCGGGCTCGTCCCACCCGAACACCAACTGCGCCGCGTCCTGCGCAATCTTGGCCGCGCGACCCGCGCCCTGGATCAGCGAGGAAAGCACGCGGCGTCCTGCGGCACAAAGGATCGCACGTCACCTACCCACTCCCACGGCGCAACCTGCACGTCGCGATCGGTGGTCTCAATGACATTCAACGACGACGCGCGTCCACCGCGTACCCGATTACTCAGCGTGTTCGCCGTACTCACCACCAAACGGCGCCCGGCCACGGAGATCTGCTCAATCCGGTCCTCATGGTCATGCCCACAGAGCACCAACTCGGCACCAGTTCGCGCCGCCTGCTCGAGCCCGAGCGCTCGACTTGCGAGCCCCCAGCGGTTCGACAGCTTCCCGCGCAGCACGTTGTGATGAAAGACGAGCACCTTCAGATCCCCACTCGGCGCAGCCGCAAAGGCGTTGCGCGCTTTTGACCACTGCGTGGGACGAATCGCTCCGACCACACTGAGGTCGCGCGGCCGCGCCGTTAGTGTGAACGGTTGGATTCCGTGCGAGGAGTTGAGCCCGACGATCGTGATGCCCGGCAGCTGGAGCGTGGGTTCAAGTTCCTCACTCACAAATTGCCGATACCGAGTGTACATGGCAGCACGGCTCCCGAGTCCAATCGGCGCCGTCCACCAGGCGACGTCGTGATTCCCAGGCACCACGAGCAACGGCGCATGTTGCCGAACGAATGCGAGAAACGCACGAGCTCGGGTGAACTCGTGCGTTCGCGAACGCTGCGTGAGATCGCCCGACACGACAATCGCGTCGAACGACTCCTTGCTAATGATTGCCTCCAGTGCCTCCACCTGCTCCGGAACGCTGGGCGTCCCGAAGTGCAGGTCGGACACATGAAGGAGTCGCGCCACTAGTTCAGCGCGGAAACGGGAGTCAATCCAATCACAGGCGTGCGATCACCGCGTCGGTATACTGCTCAGTCGTGGCTGAGCCACCGACGTCGCCCGTCACGACCGACTTGTCACGCAGCGTGTTTTCGACCGCGTCGCGCACGCGCGTGGCGAGCTCCGGCTTGCCCACGTGGTCGAGCATCTGACATGCGGCGAGCATCACGGCTGTGGGATTGGCGATCCCCTTTCCGGCAATGTCCGGAGCCGTTCCATGCACCGCTTCGAAGATGGCTGCGTTCTTGCCAATATTTGCGCCCGGCGTCAGCCCAAGACCACCCACCAGCCCGCTGGTGAGATCGCTCAGAATGTCTCCAAACAGATTCGTCGTCACAATCACGTCGAAACGCTCCGGACGCATCACGAGCTCCATGGCGCAGGCGTCGACAATCTTCTCTTCGACCTCAATCTGCCCCGCGTACTCCTTGGCAATCTCGCGCCCCACTTCAAGAAACAAACCCTGCGAATACTTGAGGATATTCGCTTTGTGTACGAGCGACACCTTTTTGCGGCCGTGCTGCACCGCAAACTCAAACGCATACCGATGAATGCGCTCGGCGCCAAATCGCGTAACCACCGCGGTCGACTGCGCCGCCGCGTGTTCGTCGTCGCCGATCTTTACATAGTTCTCAATCCCGATGTAGAGCCCTTCGGTGTTCTCGCGCACCAACACGATATCGACGTCGGTAAAGCGCAGCCCCGGCAACACCGAGCGCGCGGGACGAACATTCGCGTAGAGGTCGAACGTCTTGCGAAGCGCCACGTTGATCGAGCGGAATCCCTTCCCCACTGGGGTCTCCAGCGGTCCCTTGAGCGCGAGCTTGGTCTTGCGAATCGACTCGAGCGTCTGATCCGGGATGGGATCGTTGTACGCCGTGACCGCTGCCATACCAGCCAGCTGGCGGTCCCATACGATATCGGCACCGGCGGCGTCGAGCAGGCGAACGGTGGCCTCGGTGATGCTGGGACCGATGCCGTCGCCAGGAATTAGCGTTGCGTGAATTGACATGTCTTTGAGTATCGGTTGTACCCCGGAACGCCCGGGGTGACGGTCATCGTGGGGCCGCCAATGCAGCCACCTGCGTGACCAACGAACTGAACAACAGGGGGTCGCTCGCACTGGCAACCGCGTCGCCGAACACCTCCCCCACCCACAGCACCGTGGATCCACGGCCGTCCACCAACACAAGTCGCAGTCGTGCGCGCTGACGCGCGCCCTGCCGCTCCACCGTCAGCTGCACCGGCAACAACGCGAGGCGTGTATCACCCAGCGCAATCAACGGACGGAGGTTCGATGCCACGATCTCTGGGAGTTGATCCCCGCCCTTCAGCGTCACGCTCGCCAACGACTTCGTACCGAGTGCGTACGGGTCTCCCGTATACATCACATTGCGTTTGGCGGATCGGACAACATCCGCGGCGTAGCCCCAGCCTTTCCCAATCCCAGTCGCAGCAATCGCCGCGCCAAGCGAGTCGTCGAGCGCTCGCCGCATGCCGTCCCACATCGCGGCCGTGGGGGTTACCCCGGAATCGGCTCGGTAACCCTGCACCGGGACCACCAGCACCCGCTGGCCGGCAAAGCCGGACAGGGGCCCACCAGCCGAAACTGGAGCGCCCCCACGCGCCTGCGCCACCCCCACCCCGGAGAGGGCAAACAGTAAAGCGAGCACTCGGGGGAAAATTCGGCGCACAGAAGACGTGATTGGGGGATAATTGAAAGATAACCTCCGCCAAACTCCGAAAACACCATCTCCCCGGTTGCGGACCCCCCCTCCCATTCTGCATCTTCTCCCCCCATGCGCACACTTAAAGCCATCGCCTGGGCCCTCGTCTCTCTGACCGGCGCCGGTGCCTTCGCCTTCCTCGCCCTCCGCAGCGGAGAATCTGTCTCCGCCGGTTGGCTCCTGACCGCGGCCGTCTGCACCTACTTGGTGGCCTACCGGTTCTACAGTAAAATCATCTCGGCGAAGATCTTCGCCCTCGACGCAACGCGCGCCACGCCGGCGGAGCGATTGGCCGACGGGCGCGATTTCGTCCCGACCAACAAGTGGATTGTCTTCGGACACCACTTCGCCGCAATCGCGGGCCCGGGTCCGCTCGTCGGCCCAACCCTCGCGGCGCAGTTCGGCTTTCTCCCAGGGTTCATCTGGATCGTAGTTGGCGTCGCGCTCGGTGGCGCGGTGCAGGACTGCGTGATCCTCTGCGCCTCTATCCGACGCGACGGCAAATCGCTCGGCCAAATGGCAAAGGATGAAATCGGACCCGTCGCTGGCATGACGGCGCTCGTCGCAATTCTCGGTATCATGGTGGTCCTCATCGCCGTGCTAGCGCTCGTCGTTGTCAACGCGCTCAAGTCGAGCCCTTGGGGAACGGTGACGATCGCCCTGACAATCCCGATCGCGATGCTGATGGGCGTCTACCTCCGCTATCTGCGGCCGGGCAAGGTCCTCGAGACCACGGCTATGGGACTCATTCTTCTCGCGTTCTCGCTCTTCGCGGGCCGCTGGGTCGCCGAGAATCCGTCGCTGGCGCCAATGTTCACACTTTCCGGCACCACGCTCGCATTGGCGATCATGGTGTACGGTTTCTTTGCCTCGGTACTGCCGGTCTGGTTGTTGCTGGCGCCGCGCGACTACCTCTCGGCGTTCGTGAAGATCGGCGTCGTGCTCGCGCTCGCCGTCGGCATTCTCGTCACGCTGCCGCCGCTCCAGATGCCCGCCTTCACGCGGTTCATCGACGGCAGCGGTCCGGTGTTCGCTGGCAAGATCTTCCCCTTCGTCTTCATCACGATTGCCTGCGGCGCGATTTCTGGATTCCACTCGCTGATCGCGAGCGGTACCACGCCCAAGCTGCTCGAAAACGAGGCCGACGCGCGATTCATTGGCTACGGCGCGATGCTCACCGAGTCGCTTGTCGCCACGATGGCGCTCATTGCGGCCTGCGTGCTGACGCCAGGTACCTACTTCGCGATCAACGCACCGGCCGGCATCATCGGCACCACGGTAGAAAGCGCGTCACAGGTCGTGAGCAACTGGGGATTCGCGATTACCCCCGCCGAGTTGACGACACTGGCGCAGCAGGTGCAGGAGAGTTCGTTGCTCTCACGTACGGGCGGCGCTCCGTCCCTCGCCGTGGGCATGGCGCACATCTTCGCAAACATCTTGGGCGGCGGCGGTGCAATGGCGATGTGGTACCATTTCGCCATCATGTTTGAAGCGCTGTTCATCCTCACGACGCTCGACGCCGGTACGCGTGTCGGTCGCTTCATGCTGCAGGACTTGGGCAAGCATGTGTGGGAACCGTTTGGTCGCGTGTCGTGGTACCCAGCCGTGGTCACTGCCAGCGCGATGTTCGTGGGGATGTGGGGCTACTTCCTCTATCAGGGAGTCACCGATCCCCTCGGCGGCATCAACTCGCTCTGGCCGCTCTTCGGGATCAGCAACCAGCTGCTGGCAGCCGTCGCGCTGTGCGTAGGAACCACGATCATCATCCGGATGGGAAAGCAGAAGTACGCCTTTGTGACGCTGATCCCGCTGAGCTGGCTGGTCACCGTCACGCTGACCGCCGGCTACATCAAGATCTTCTCCGATGACCCTAAGCTCGGCTTTCTCTCGCACGCCGCGCTGGTCGCGCAGAAAGTTGCCGCCGGAACACTCCCCGCCGGTGCCAAGACTGCGGCCGACGCAGCGCGCATGATCTTCAACGACCGCCTCGATGCGGGCGTCGCCGCGTTCTTTATGGTGTCGGTGCTCGTGGTCCTCGGCGCGTCCATGATGAAGTGGTACGGTGTGCTCAGTGGCGCGATCCCCGTCGGAAGCACCGAAGTCCCCTACTCGCCGCGCCGAGCCAAGGCGGCGTGATTCATTTGAAAAAGGTGCGCCCGTGACTGTCTCCACCGTGCTGCATTGGCCGAGCTTCCCGGCGATCGTGCGGATGTGTCGCGCGATTGTCGGCGCGCCGGACTATGCCGGATACGTACAGCACCTGCGGGAGCATCACCCCGCCATCACACCGCTCAGCGAGCCGGAGTTCCAGAAGGAACGGTGGGACGCGAAATATTCGCGGCCAGGCAGTCGCTGCTGCTAACAGGGTATAGACGAAACGCGGCGTCCCAGAGTTCTGGGACGCCGCGTTTCGGTTGTAGGTAGCTCAATCAGCGATAGATCACATACGGCGCAATCTTCGTCCGGAACGATGCAGCTTCGGCGTTCCAGCTCGTAAGGAGGGCGTCTACCGTTCCCTGCTCCACGGCCGCACGCAGTTGATCGGTGCCTGCCAAGCGATCAATTGACGACGCGCGCCAGGTGAAATCCTTCGGGTGACGCGCATAGATGGCGCGCAGCATCCGCACCCCCATCTCCACCGGCTTCACCGCATTGCGCTCGGTCACGCGTACCTTGAGCATCGGAATAGTCAGACCCGCAAACTTGTATCCAGCCTCAATGGTCCGCGAGGTAGAATCAAAGCGCACACCGGGGATCTTCATTGCGTTGAGCTCGGCAGCAATCGCACCAGCATCGGACATCCAGGACGCGCCAATCAACGTAAAGGGATCTTCCGTCCCTCGCCCTTCGGTGACACTCGTTCCCTCGAAGAACACCGTGCCCGGGTACAGGAGCTCGGATTCTGGCGTGCGAAGATTCGGCGACGGGTTCACGCGCGGAATCCCTGTTTCATCAAACCACATCGAGCGCCGGTAGCCCTGCATCGGCACGACTTTGATGTCCGCCTTGATGAAGCCAGAACCGACGATGTAGCGCATCAACTCACCCACGGTGAGTCCATACCGCAGTGCAACCGGGTGTCGGCCCACGAGCGACGACAACTTCGGATCCAGGATATTTCCCTCGACGCGATCCGCGCGAATCGGATTCGGACGGTCAAGCACGATCACGGTCTTTCCGGTGGCCGCCGCCATATCGGCAAGGGTCCACTCAAAGGTGTAGACGCGCGCACCTACGTCCTGAATGTCATACAACAGGACATCGACGTCCTTCAACATCGCCGGCGTCGGAACCGCGACATCGCCAAACAACGAATAGATCGGCACGCCGGTCGCCGAATCGGTCGCGGAGGCCACCTTCTCGCCGGCCTTCGCCACGCCGCGCAATCCGTGCTCAGGCCCAAAGAGCGCCGTCAGCTTGACCCCGGGCGCCTTGAACAGCAGGTCGATCGTGCTCGTCCCCTTGCGATCACGTCCGGAATGGTTGGTCAGGAGACCAACGCGTTTCCCTCGGATGAGATGCATCGAGTCGGTCAGCAGCACCTCAATCCCGGGGCGAACCTTGCCGACCGCAACGGTCGCCGCCCCCTGCGCGTGCAACGGCGCGTGCAACGGCGCGGACGGTGTCCCAATGGAGAGTGCGCCGAACAGGGCAAGAACGAGTGAGCGTGACATCATCGTCTGAGGGGTGACGAGAAGCGGGCGGTAGCTAAAGCCAGAAGTTCAACTCCCTGAAAATGCATCGAATCTCGCGCGTGCGACAGCCGGGCGCTTCCTCAACCCCCACTGGATACGCCATACGACGCTCCGTTCGAGTAGCGGGAGCCCCGTAGCGACGATAGCTTCGACGCATGATCGGCCACTGGCGCATCGCTCGACTCGGGACGCTCGCGGCGCTGCTTTTCAGCGGCGTCTGCGTGGCTGCTGCGTCCTCGAGCCTCCTGGGTGCACAGCAACTCCGTGGTACCGTGCTCATGCCGGACAGCGCCACCAAAGCCCCAGGGGTGATTATCGAGCTCCTGGCGAGCTCCGGCGCCTTGGTCGAGCGCACCCTCACGAATGCCCGCGGTGACTTTTCCCTCAGCGCCCCGGGGCCCGGCCGCTACAGCGCGCGTGCGCTCCGCGTTGGCTTTCGTCCAACCCTCGTAGCTGCATTCGACCTTGCGACACCGTCAAGTACCGCGACAATCACCATCGTCCTCAACACTCGCCCCGTCGCACTCGACGCGATTAGCGTCGTCACCAACGATCAGTGCCACCTTCGCCCGGATTCCGGCCAGATGGTCTATGCCGTCTGGAACGAAGCGAGCAAAGCCTTGCTTTCCTCTCGGCTTGCGGCCGCAGGCGCCCCGCTCGTCGCCGAGTGGATCACCTATTCGCGCGTCACCGACCCGCTTGAGCTCCGCGTCGCGGAGCAGACGGTTCGGAGCACCAAGAGCATGACAACAACGGTCTTCCGCAGCTGGGACGCCGAAAGCCTCGCGGTGAACGGCTACCTGGTAGACCGCGGCGACAGCACCGAATTCCACGCACCCGATGCACAGGTGCTCTTGAGCGACGTCTTCGCGAGCGGACACTGCCTGCGCCTGCAACGCCCGAGCGCCGACAGCGCGGCATTGATTGGCGTACGATTTGAGCCCACCACGCGACGCGACAATATCTACGATATCGCCGGCACCTTCTGGGTCGACCGAGCCACCGCCGAACTCCGCGCGCTCGACTTCAGCTACATCGGACTCCCCAAGGCCGCCAACGATGCCCGACCGGGGGGACATGTCGAGTTCACCCATCTCACGAGCGGTAACTGGATCGTCAACCGCTGGTTCCTTCGCCTCCCACAACTGGGATCGCAACTGCGCGACCAACGCGCGGGGAACTTCCGTACGACCTCGACCGCCACCGTTTTGCGCGCACTCCGCATTGCGGGCGGCGAAGTCGTGTCCATCACCCGCGACGGCACGCAACTCTTTCGCGGCGTTCTCCCAGAGATGCGCGTGACCGTCGCAAGCCGCGACCCGCAGCACCCGGCGCGCGACGCCACCGTCATCCTTGAGGGCACCGACTACGAGGCACACGCCGACAGCGCCGGTACCGTGGTCATCCCACAAGTTCTCCCGGGCACCTATCGGGCACTCGCCCAAACCCCGACCATGGTCCTCGCCCTAGTCCCGCCCTCGACACGCGACCTCGCCGTCGGCACTGCGGCCCGCGCGCGCGCCCGCTCCGGTGCGCGAACTGACACGCTGCCGCTCCCGAGCCTCCGCGATATCATGCACGCGGCCTGCACCGGCGACGACGACACCGCCGCGAACACCATGCTCGTCGGCTTCGTGCGCGACTCACTCGGCGTGGGTCGCCCCGACGTTGCCGTCAGCGCGAGCTGGCTCGACACGCGCAATCTCGGCGGTGGCCTGCTCACCACCGCCGCCGACGGTGTCGCCATCCGCACCGGCGATGTCGGCCAGTACCGCCTCTGCGGCGTTCCGCGGCGCGAGCGGATCACCCTGCGGAGCGAATCAGACAGTCTCCGCGGCGCACAGACCTTTGTGATTGCCGACAGCGAATCGGTGCGCGCCGCCGACATCGAACTGCGCACCGCCCGCCTCGACTCCCCCGACGCCCTCCCCGCGCTCCTGGAGCTGGTCGTCACCGCCCCCGGCGGCGCCCCACTGGGTGACGTGGTCCTCGACGTCACCAGCGGCACTTTCAGCAAGCGGATCCGCACCTCCGACAAAGGACTCGCGCTGATCGCCAACGTCCCTCCAGGGCTCGTCACGGTCCGCACGCGACGCGTGGGCTTCCTCGCGGGCGAACTCGCCCTCCTCGCACGCCCTGGGCGCAACACGGTGCCGATTCACCTCGCCGTGAACCTCCCCCCGCAACTCGACACCGTGCGGATCATGGGGAGCCGTCGCGTCTCGGGACGACTCGACGAGTTCGAAACGCGTCGCCTCCGGCATGAGGCGAGTGCAAGCATCACCGCCGCCGATATCGCCAAGCGAAACCCCGTGAGCACCTGGCAAATGCTCACCACTGTGCCTGCCGTCACCGTGGCGGAACGCATGGGCGTGGTGGTCGCGCAATCGTCCCGCGGTCGGCTTCCGTCACTGATGGGACCGATGGCCCCCTGCCCCTACAACATCATGGTCGACGGTGTCTCAATGCAGAGCCTCGTGGGCGACGACGGACAACCGCACATCGACCTCAAGCTCCTTCCCGCGCCGAGCGACGTGCATGGGATTGAGGTATTCGGCGGGCCATCGAGCATCCCGTTGAAGTTCGGCGGCACGGGGAACAACAAGTGGTGCGGCCTTATCGCGATCTGGACGAAAGACGGACGGTAGGATCGAAGTGAGGCTCGCGCACCACGAGGAGCATCGCCACCGCAGCCAGGGCGGCGATCACGGCGCCCATTTGGAACGCGGCTGCCGCACCCCACCGCTCCCACACCACACCGAACAGCACCGACGCTGGCAGCGCCCCCAGCCCCACGGTGAAATTATACCACCCGTAGGCCGCGCCACGACGCTCCGCTGGCACGAGATCAGCGACCATCGCCTTCTCCACGCCTTCGGTGAGTCCGAAGTACACCCCGTACACCGCAAACAGCACCCAGAGCTGCCAGGCGGCGTTCGCCTTGGCCAATAAAATGTATACAATACTGTATACAATCCACCCGCCCACAATCAGCGGCTTGCGCCCCACACGATCGCTGAGCGTTCCCCCCGGAATGCTCGACGCGGACTTCACCACACTCAGGCACGCCCACAACACCGGAATCAATGCCACCGGCACGCCAAGCTGCGTGGCGCGCAACAACAAAAACGCATCCGACGAGTTCCCGAGTGTGAACAACAACAGCACCGCCAGGTACCGCCAATACTCCACGTTGATCGTCGCAGGCGGAGCCAGCATC
>Ga0209596_1000621_pt1 | contig 32654 bp, 40 predicted proteins | sample M_130807_MF_Meta_FD_187314 | JGI IMG/M metagenome (GOLD analysis project Ga0209596, IMG submission 187314) | Freshwater microbial communities from Lake Montjoie, Canada to study carbon cycling - M_130807_MF_MetaG (SPAdes) (version 2) | ecosystem: Environmental > Aquatic > Freshwater > Lake... | reverse complement strand
GGCGATCCGGCGACCGGCGACCGGCGATCCGGCGATCGGCGATCCGGCGATCGGCGATCCGGCGATCCGGCGATCCGGCGATCCGGCGATCGGCGACCGGCGATCGGCGATCCGGCGATCCGGCGATCGGCGATCCGGCGATCCGGCGATCCGGCGATCGGCGATCGGCGACCGGCGATCCGGCGACCGGCGACCGGCGATCCGGCGATCCGGCGAAACTAGCGCGGCAATTGATTTAGTTGCCGCGCTAGTTCAGCCAAAAAGCTGGAACTATTTACGCTAAGAAAAGCTGGAACTATTTACGCTAAGAAAAGCTGGAACTATTTACGCTAAGAAAGTTTGCTAAACAGTTGCACCACTGGCGAAGGTTCTTCCACCAATCTGCGGATTTCGGATTTCGTCATACGTGCGAACTCGGGCACCGCGAACACGTGCCGCTTGGTCGTGTGTTCGGCACTCGCCACCCACCCACGGTCCTGCCACTTGGCCTCCTGAAGCGCGTGGAACAGCGCCGCTTGTGGGACCTTCACGCCCAACGGCATGTCTGAAGTTAGTTGGTTGCATATTTCATGGAACGGCGAAGCCACCACACCTTTGCTGAACACTCCCTTACGGCTCCGCAGCAGGTGTACCAACACGCTTTCGGCGGCAGACATACCGTGTTCGATGAGGTTTGTTCTGAACTCGGTTTCCGGCGGGGCGGCTTTCGGGTTGAACGCAGATATGTCGCGCTTGCGTAGGTAATCGCCCACCGCCGCGAACCCGCCAGCCCCGTACCATGACCAAAGCGCCTGTGCTGTGGTTGGGTCCAACCGGGCGCTGTGCGACCAGAGGCAAAACCAGCGACGGTCTTGTGACGACAAACTAATAGGCGACGGGTCGTTGCTGAACGCCAGAACGAATACCCGGTTGATCATGTCATACGGGTGTAGTCCCTTACGATTGATCGACAGGTAATCCGGCGGGGCGGCGATGATCGGCTTGAGTTTGTTGGCGAACGCTCGGCGTTGAGCAGCGTCCGGCTCGCGCATTTCGTTGACGATAAGAACTTCCGCTTCCAGTTGGTAGCCCCACTGAGAGGTGATCGTATCGCTGTCCATGATGCCCCGGTTGACCATCGCGGGTCCGCATACAGCCCACATCATGGGTGCCCAAAGGCTGTCCTTGCCGCAGCCCTCGACGCCGCCGTGTAGCACCGCGTGGTTGATCTTGCCCTCGGGGTGCTGCACTCGGTAGGCCATTACGTTGAGGATATGCTCGCGCTCGGATAGCACCGGGACCAGCGACTCACAGTGATCCATCCACGGCGTAATCGCGCCGGGGGTAGTCTCGGGGCGGGCGTCCCGCCAGCGGTTGCCGTACAACTCGCCGTTGCGTGGTACTAACACCGGCTCGCCCGCCGCGTAGGTGATCGCGGCTAGGACTTTACCGCCCTTGGCTTCGCGGTTCTCGTCGTAGGCAATGCTCGCCTCGACTTTGCGGCCTGTATGTACGGACAAACACCCAGAGTGACGGAACAGCGCGTTGAAAGTTGTTCGCGGGATTTCCTTGCGGGTGTCCATATCAAAATACGCATCATCGCACTCGACGTAGGCGAACCGCTCCCACCACTTCTCGACTTCTAGCCGCCCTAGTTCTTTGCGGTCCACATCGGCTAGCACCGCCTCGGCGCTATCGCTGAACATTGTTGTGGGGGTTAGTTGGCTCAATACGCCTTCGATGGCTTCGGCTAGGATTTCGTCGCGCAGCCCAGGGTTGTGCTTAGGTCCGCCCTCGGCCTCGACCCAAGCCAGAAACCGCTTGGAATCCCAATCGCCGCAATGCTCATGGAAGCATCCATACGCCCTGTGCAGGGGCATATAACGCCCCATCGGTTGGTTGTCGGAATGTTGGTCGGAGTTGGGGCACTTGACGCCCCACCAGCCGGTAGCGTTGCCCGCCTCTAGGACTTCTCCACGGGATTTCAGCCAAGCCAGCACATCGTCATCGCCAGTGTCGGTGAGTAGCGTAGGGCGCGCGCTAGTAGTGTCGGCAGCCGCCGGGGTGACGCCCAGCGCCGCGCAGATGTCGGCTAGGTCGTACTCGCGGTCGGGGTGGAACTCGGCCAGACGGGCGATGAACCCGTTCTTGAAGTTCTCACTGTCCGGGATACGGAAGTTGCGTACCGGGTTGATCGCGCCCTTGTCGGTGTACCCAGCCTCCGCGATGGCGTTGATAGCCGCTGAGAACTCACCTGTGGTTGGCTGAGTTTTGAACGTGTAGCCATACTGGAAGTTACCCTGCGAGGTTTCCATAACCCACGTAGGGTCCAACGGTGGCACCTTGGCTTTGGTGCCCACGTCGTCCAGCACCAGCACCAAACAATGCGTGGCGTTGGCCGCAGACGCAGATATGCGACCGGCCATGCGCCCCAAGATAAAACTAGCCGTGTTGCCGTACCAAGCGCCGCCTTCGACGTATTGGATGGGGTACGCAGCGGGCCACACATACTTGGGGGTGCCGTCGCCGTGTTCGCCTCGGGCGCGTTTTTGGCGCACCAGTAGCGCGGTTTCGCCGGGTGGGGCTAGGCCGGACAGGTAGTCTACGAACTCACTCATCTTCGGCCTGGATGCTTGCCAGTTCCTCGGCGGCCTCATCGGCCATGATCTCATCTCTTGCCAGTTCCTCATCGGTCAGGATGAGTTCCTCATCGGCCTGGATGCTTGCCAGTTCCTCGGCGGCCTCATCGGCCATGATCTCATCGATCTCGTCGGTCATTTGCCGTATCGCCTCATGGTTTTGATTGAAACTTCTAGCGGTAGTCCTTCCGCCCACTTTGGGGGCGTACACATCGCCCGTCTGATACCTTCCGTCCGGTCGTCGGCGCACTCGACTACGATCTCATCGTGGACGTGTAGTACTACGTCCGGGATAAGCCTGAGCGCGTGGCGTAGTACATCGTTCGCGGCGGCTTGGCAGATGTTCTCACACGCCAAGCCCTTCCATAGTTTGGCGCGGGGCCACTCGCTGGCGGCGGCGGATGGTTTCCATGCCGCTTTGGCGTACCAAATATCGTCATCTTTCTTCCGCGCGAACGGGTAGCAGATGATCCGTCCGCTTGGCAGACAGCACCATAGATGCGCCCCATCGTACATATAGTGTACGCGGCCAGCGGACTTCGGCACGTTGGGGTCGCGCAGCGCGCCCATGTAGGCGGTTTCTAGGTCGGACCAGTATTTTACCGCCCACTGGTTAGCGCCACGCCACCTGCGTACCACTTCCTTCGCTTGGAGATCGCTCACTGTCATCCCGTACACCCGCCCCATAGAGGCAAACGCATTGGCCCCGCCACCGTAGCCGCACGCCAGTACTGCGACCTTGCCGATCTGGCGCAACGCTTTGGTGATAGGTACGTTGGGGAATAGCTTAGCCGCTTCGCTAACGTATAAATCTTCCCCCGCGCGGTACACATCCAGCACATGCTCGCCGTTCGTTGAGAGCCATGCGTTCATGCGGGCTTCGATAGAGGACCAATCCGCCACTATCAGGTTATTGCCCGGCGCGGCTATGAGAGCCGGGCGCAGCATACCGCGCAGCGTTTTCATGACCCCCGGTAGCGGCCCGCCGTTTGCCATAAGTTCTGCGGTGACTTCGGGGTCATCGTCGCAAGCACGCGAGAAGTTGTGGACTTGCAGCCCGTAGCTGGATGCCCTGCCGGTAGCAGAGCCACCAGAGAATACGAACGAACCGCGTATGCGCCCGCCTTGGCCCAACTCGGTCATGCGGGCGAACTTGGACACGGACGACATAGCCAAGTCATCGACCATCTGGACTACATCGAGAACGCCGGACGATACATCAGCGGACGCCAGCAGCTTCGCCCGAACAGATTTGTCCAGCGACACTTTATCGTCCACCATCATGATCGACTTGTCGGGCACTCGGTCCCACACCCAACCGCGTAGTTTGGGCGAACGGGGGGAGTCAATACCCGTTGCGCCCCTCACCCGCGCCTGGATTTCGGTAGTCTCCGCAGCGGCGTACCGTTGCGCCGAAACCGCCAACTCGTGGTCGTACAGAACCCCACGGTCGTTGATGTGTTCGTTTACGTGGTAGTCGGCTAGTTCTTCGCCCGACAATGGCCGCATGCTTTTGCTGATCGACCGCATGGCACGGACATCTTGGGCGCAGTACTCGGTCAACTCCGCGAGCAACTCGGGCGTGTGCTGGAACGGCGGCACGCACATCTTGCGTATGAGCGCCGCGCCTGTGCGGCTCTTACGCATACCGCTGCCTGTGAACCGGCCCACATCCTCCAAACTCCCCGGCATAGCGTTAGCGCGGGCTTGCGCGGCGGTGCAGTAGAACCGCTCGATGGGCAAGTTGTGTGTCTTGTTGAGGATAAGCCGCTCAAACGCGGCGTTGTGGGCGCGGATTTGATGGTCGCCAAAATCGGGGATGCCCTCGCGCACTTCGCCATCGTCTATGGCGTAGCAGCAGCACAGGATTTCGGTAGTCGGATGCTCCGCGTAGTTGTACGCCCCATGAAGTTTGAGGTCGCACTCGCTACGGGTTTCTAGGTCTAGCCAGATCATAGCGGGGTAGCGGGGGCGTCTTAGCCCCCGCGTTTCCTTACTTGCGGCGCGACTTAGCTTCGCCTTCCATCGGAAGCCATTTTACGATTTTGAACACGGGCGTGTAGATGCGCCCGTAACTCTTGTGCTGGTAGTGTTCCGTGCCGAGGACGATCACCGGAATGGGAGTGGTCTGGTCCGTTTCCACATGATCGGCCAGCGTAGCGGCGAGGTCTTGAAGTGCCCTCTTGCCGCCAACGCTGGTCGTGCAGAACCGCACTTCCAACCCCTGATCCTCACCGCTCATGCACTTGAGGCTGACGCCGATCTGATCTTCCCAGCCCTTGGTCGCGCCAGTCGGGGCGGGGCCGATTTCGGGCTTGGGCGAGGTCACACTCGCCATACGCTCGCCCAGGACGACACCATCCCCCCAAGCGATATACCCGTGAACAAACGAGAACGGGTTGACGGCCCACTCGGTGCCGTCCACTACGTCGGTGTGGTCGGCTCCGTACACCCAGTGACCCGTCTTGTCCATCTTGAGGATCACGCCCCCCGTGGACAAACCAGTCTGGATGTTACGCAGCGATGCGGTGATCGAGGCTACGGGCAAGCCCGCGTTTTCGAAGATCGCCAGAACTTTAGTGTCGGTCATTAGTTCACCCTGTTAAGAGCGGCAGAGAGCCTACTCATGTTGAAGGACTCGCGCCGTGGGTCATCCACGGGCGCGAGGGTAACACCGGAAGATACCGCCTCTACCAACCCTTCCGGTAGCGACTTCTTGCCGAGGATTTTCTCGACCTTGGCGGGGGACACCAGTTCCATAAACTTGCCGAGGTTGCCGGTGTCCGTAAGAAATTCTTTGGTGGCGGTTTCGTCTACCCACCTGCGGTTGGCGCGTTTGTCCACCAGCTTCCACCCCGGTACGGGGGCGTCGTTGGACATCATGGTGATGGCGAGTTCCTTGAGGTCGTCGATCCACCCCTGTAGAACGTCGGCTTCTTTGAGATACGCACCGATGGTCACGGCATCCAGCAGTTGCAACTTAGATTGCAACGCCCGGTCCACCGCGCCGGTTACTGCGGGGCAAACGGGGCGAGCAGCGCACCAGCGGCAATGCTTACCGGCGTTGAGCGACTTTTCGTTGCTCATTACGGCGTTGCGGAGTTCGACTTCAAACGCCTGTAGCCGTTCTCGGGTAGTAATCCAACGCCGGATGTTGGGCGGTTGGATGATGATGAGTTCGATCTCGTCCACGTTGGCGTATTCGCGTTTCCGCATCGCTGCGGCTGCGTAGAACATGAGTTGCGCGTTTTCTTTGGCGTCTACCATAACGCCGTCCCCGAACTTCCAATCGAGTACAACCGCTCGGTCGCCCAAGCGTCCGATGATGTCAGCGGTGCCGAAGGCGTTGGGGATGTACGCGCCGAACTCGACCTTGACTTCAAGTTCGTAGTCCGTGCATCCCACGGCGTTGAACAACGCCAGCGCCGGGGTGAGTTTGTCGTCGATGAGGTTCTGAGTGATGACCTCCTCCTTGTATGTGAGGCCGAGGACGTTGGTATCACCAGTGACCATACGCGCTATGGCGTCGTGCAGCAGAGTGCCTTTGTCGGCAAAGCGGCTAGACGGCAGACGCGGGACAGTTTCGCAGAGGGCGCTTGAGCCTGGGCAAGCCATGACGCGGGCGGCTGTACTTCCGCCAACAGTTGTTGAGTGCATGTGCTGTTCTCCTTCCCCCTCAACATAGTGCAACATAACCTATTGTCAAGAAGTTGGTTGCAGCCTATATGTACCGCATGAGAGAAGCAGAAATCGAACGGCGCTTCGCGTGGGTTGTGGCCCGCATGGGCGGAAAGACATGGAAGTTCACCTCACCGGGGCGTAGTGGCGTTGCGGATCGCATCGCGTGCTTGCCCGACGGGAGTACTTGGTTCGTAGAACTGAAAGCGCCCGACGGTCGGCTGTCGCGGTTGCAACAGGTATTCGCCGCCGACATGCAGCGGCTAAAGCAGAACTATGTGTGTATTTACACGTTGGAGGACGCGGATGGTTTTGCGGCCCTATCAGCAAAACGCGGTTAGGTTCCTGCGAGCCAACCCCCGTAGCATGGTCCTCGCGCCGGTCGGCGCGGGCAAGACGGCTATCGTACTCACCGCGATGCAGGACGCGCTGCGTGATGGCAGCGTAAAAAGGTTCCTTGTCGTAGCCCCCAAAAGGGTAGCCCAATATGTGTGGCCCGTAGAGGCTCCGCTATGGGCACCGGGGTTGGACGTAGCCGTAGCGGTAGGCGCTCCCACCCGCCGCGCGGCTGCGTTCAACTCTGCGGCGCAAGTGGTCGTAACCAACTACGACAACTTGCAAACCATACCGCATGTAAACTTCGACGGCGTGGTGTTCGACGAACTTACCCGGCTCAAGAACCCGGCTGGCGCTAGGTTCAAGGCGCTGTTCAATAGCGTCAAAAGCCCGGTACGTTGGGGGCTAACCGGGTCGTTCACCTCCAACGGTCTTATTGATGTGTTTGGGCAATGCAAGATCGTGGATCAGCAGTTGCTCGGGCGTAGCCGTGGCGCGTTCTTGCAGCAGTATTTCGATCTGGTAAACCCGCAATTCGGTGAGTGGGAACCCCGTAAGGGTAGCCTTGAAAACGTCATGGCCCGGATCAAACCGGCTACGTTCGTGCTGGACCCCGGCGTGTACACCAACACTTTGCCGGAAGTGCATACGGTATTCCTGTCGTGCGATATGCCGATGGGCGAGTACAACGAGATGAAGAACAACTTCATCCTGCGGTTCCCTACCACAGACGCCATCGCGGCTAACGCGGGCGTCGTGACGGGTAAACTGCAACAACTCACCAGCGGGTTTGTGTACGCTTCCGAAAGCACCCCCTCCAGTGTGCCGGGCGCATACGATGTTACCCGCACCGTTCACCGGACGAACCGGGCTAAGTTTGATCTGCTAGATAGTCTGCTGGAAGAGAACCAACGCGCAAACACTATCGTCGTGTACCAGTTCCGCGAGGAACTAGCCGAACTACGGCGCAGTTACCCGCACTCGGTTACGCTGGACGATCCCGATGCGATTGACCGATGGAACCGGGGCGAGATCGAACTGCTGCTGGTTCACCCCAAGTCAGCGGGGCATGGCCTAAATCTGCAACACGGCGGCAACAAGATAGTGTTCTTATCCCTACCGTGGTCGTGGGAGTTGTACGAACAAACCCTCGGGCGGATACACCGTTCTGGTCAGCAACAGGATGTGTGGTGTTATATACTCAGCGTGAACGGAACGGTCGATGAGCGCATCTGGGCGGCGCTCCGCGACAAAGCGTCTGTGTCTACCATAGCCCTTGGAGAGTTAAGATGATGAACTGGCTGGCCTTTACCAAGAAGGTGTCCCGTATACCGGAGAAGCAACTGGAACGCATGCTGGACACGGAAACCCGCCCTTCCTTCATTGTGCGTATTCACCAGCGGTTCACGAGACTGCGGGCGGACCGCGAGCGTAGGGCGCTGCTCACGAGGCTGGGCCGTGACTGATCCCTACTTCGTAATGGCTATTGTGACGGTGCTGGCGCTGGCGGCGCTGCTGCGCCCGTGGAACTGGTAGATGTCAGTACTAGCGTTCGTTCTCGTGGCGCACATGCTGGGGCCGGTCAGCACCGGCCTGTACTACCCAGGCATCGTGCTGTGTCAGGCGGAAGCAGCAGCGCGGGCCGGTGACGGCATCGTTTACACATGCGAGGCAAACAGATGAGGAAGTCTAACTGGGGTTTCGCTGGCATCGACAGCGCCCCGATGCGGCAGCAGCGGGCGTCGTATATCGCCACCCATACCACCGACGAAGCCATCGCCCTCGGGCTGGTGAAGGTTCAGAAGGTGCCTCCGGCTTATGTGGGCTCTGTGCTTGGCGCGCCCCGGCTGCCTCAAGCGAATGACGTGGCCCCGCTCCCCAAGGGGTGGGCGCATAAGAACGCTTCGTTCGCGAGGGGGGCCGCCAGCGCCCGTAACAAAGCCGCTGCTCGCGGCCCTACCGGATGGAGCGGGCGTGTGGTGAACCTGCTCACGCAGCGCGGTGATCCGATGACGGTGGCGGAAATTAGCGCCGTGTTTACGCGCCGGGACCGGGTTGGCGATGAGTGGTTGCGCTGGTTGCTGGCTAAGTTGTGCGGCGATGGTGTGGTTGTCCGTAACGCCGTACACCCTGCTACGTTCAGGGTGAAGAAATGATCCGCGCCGCGATCTTGGACCAAGCCCGCGATTGCATCTGTGTTGACCGTCAGGCGACATACGGTGACCCGCACGAGCATTTTACGGCGGTCGCCAACGTGTGGAGCGTGCTGCTTGGCGTCCGCATCGAGGCCCACCAAGTGCCGCTGCTAATGGCGGGGTTGAAGCTGGTGCGCGCCAGCACCAACCCCAAGCACATCGACAGTTGGGTTGACCTAGCTGGCTATGCCGCGTTAGCAGGAGAGATCGGTGCCTAGTTACGTCCGCCCATCCCAATGGAGTCGCCTAACCCCTGCCGCTGCCGTCAACAAGCAGGTCCACAAAGAGGACCGGGCCGAACGGAGCGCGATGGCGAAGGCCGAGATGTGGTGGCGGTTTTACATGCGAAATCGTCGTTTCAACATCAACAACAAGCGGTGACCGATGAAAGCCTCCACAAAAACACGCCGCGGGGCGACCTACAGCGACACAGCCGAAGATATGCAATGGCTACGCGACACTGCATTGCGCGGGTATGACGTTCCCGCATTCGGCGCGGCCGCTTGGTACGGCAACGATGATTGCCCGCTGGAAATTGCGCTGTTCGCCAGCAACCGTCCGCTCGTATCGGACTCGCCAATCCTTACGCTAGTTCTGACACTAGGCCCCGATAACCTTTCAACGTACCAAGCTCGTAATGCTCGCCGGTTTCTACTACTGGAAGACGATCCGATCGGCCCGTTCACCACGGGAGCGGAAGCAATCGACGCGATGTGCCGATGAACTGGCGCGAACGCATCCTGAAAGCCCTAGGCAACGTCCGGTTGTCTGAGATTGAGCCGGTCGGGTGCGTGGTGGTGAAGATCGGAGAGAAGAAATGAACATCGAACGGGTTGCTCAAGTTACCGCGCTGTACTCAGGGGCGCATGCAGCGAACGGCGCGAAAATGTGCGCTATGGAGGCGGTTGCGTTCGTCGCCGGGGAACCGTGGTCGGACCATCCGCAATGCGCTTGCCCGGTAATCGGCGCGTTCATGCGGTCATGGAACGATGGCTTGCCGGATGCCGACCGCACCCGCCTGTTGCTCCCGCTAGTGCCAAAGTTGGTTGGCACACGCTCGACCCCAGAGGTTGAATCCGCGCGTGCGTGGATGGCGGTCGATTGGCTGACCCGCACGCAGACAGTCGCGTGGTTGCGCCTCGCCAAACTCGACACCCACGCTGACGCAGTTGCTGCACTCCCGGAACTGACAGCAACGACTTGGGGAGCGAGCGCGGCGACTGTGGACGCTGCGTGGGACGCTGCGGGGGACGCTGCGTGGGCCGCTGCGAGGGCCGCTGCGGGGGCCGCTGCGAGGGCCGCTGCGGGGGCCGCTGCGGGGGCCGCTGCGGGGGACGCTGCGAGGGCCGCTGCGGGGGCCGCTGCGAGGGCCGCTGCGGGGGCCGCTGCGGGGGCCGCTGCGGGGGACGCTGCGGGGGACGCTACGAGGGACGCTGCGTGGGCCGCTGCGGGGGCCGCTGCGGGAGCGAGCGCGGCGACTGTGGACGCTGCGTGGGACGCTGCGAGGGACGCTGCGTGGGCCGCTGCGGGGGCCGCTGCGGGGGCCGCTGCGAGGGCCGCTGCGGGGGACGCGCTCGCCCCCACCGTCGCCATGCTCCAATCCTCCGCAGTCAAACTTGTCGAACGTATGATCGAGGTGAAGCCATGACGGACAAACTGACGGAGAGGGTGGCGCGGGCGCTGGCGAATGCGGTTGGCGCTCGCAACGGCGCACCATACATCGTGAACCCGCTGGCGCTGATGAAACCGGAAATGCGCGAACGGTTTGAGGATGACGCACGCGCCGCCATCGCCGCAACCGGCGTGAGGGAACTGCTGGAGGCGGCGAAGGAGATTGCCGGGCAATTTCCCAACCGCCGCACGATCACTGAAACGATGAAAGACGATCTGATCGCCGCCATCGCCTTCGCAGAGATTCCCGACAGCAAGGGAGGGAAGTAGCTGTGACATTCAAGAGCGAGAACTTCACCGCAGTATCAGGCACCCACTCGCCTGGGGCGGAGATCGTGCGGGAGTTGCGGGAGCGCGCAGAGATTATGTGTCGTGGCGTCTACATCACGCCGCCCGCTGATGCTGTTTTGCTACGCCGCGCCGCCGACTTCATCGAACAGAACATCGGACAGACGAAAGGGGCCAGCGGTCGGTTCAGCGCCTCTGCTGCGGCAGAGCGTAACCCTACCAGTGATGGCGGGTTGGCTGCTGGGAGGAAGTAGAGGACTATCCTCAACGATTGAGGGCCTTACTAATCGTTTCGTCCTTGCCACGGCTTGCGGACGTTGACCCGTAGTAGAAAGCACAACAGCCGATCCAGACCGTCCCCAGGATCGACACCAGCGACAGGACTACAGAACCCCCGGTGGTATCGAGCGCAATACCGTGGGTGGTGATCCACCCGAGTTCGGCAAAGAAGCCGATGGTGATGACTAGGAAGCCGATCCGAGGCGTCCAGAGGTCGTTGGTTGCCAGTTGCCGGGCTGACTTGCGATCATCTACCGACAGTTCCTCGAAATGGATGTCGGCCTCTTTCATCCGAACCGCGTAGTCCTGGTCGGCCTTCTTGATGGACAGGATTTGCTCAGGAGTAGCAGCGGCTAGGGCCGTGGCTATCTCCTCCTCGGTTCCAGGCTTCCCCAATAGCGCCGTAGCGATTGCTGCCACAGCGGAGCCCGCTAGAGGCCCTCCAAGGGCTGTGCCTAGTGTTGGTGACACCGTGCGGACAAGGGCCTTCCAGTCGAAGTTAGCCATTCCTAATCATCTCCGAAACTCGTTTGGCCCTGGCTGGGGTTTGCTTGGCCCACTTGGAATCTAGTGCTGCGTCTGCCGCAGCTTCGTATTCGTGTTCCCACAGAGCGGCGAGCATCATGTGGAACTGCTTGAGGCCGTCTACACCCATTTGGTAAGCCATCTCGATCAGAGCGGCTTTGCGGCCATCGGATAGACCTTCGAAGCCAGCGATCTGCTCGGTCAGCAGGGCCTCGATGCGCTCGCAGCGTTCCCTGACAATCCGGCGCGATTCGCTCTCTGTGATGTAGGTCAAGCCGTGGCCGAAGGTGAGGACGTTCACGACATCAAGATAGGGCTTTTCCTTGAACCCTTCCTCGCGAACGAGGTCGGCTACTACCCGGTCTAGGTTCACCGAGCTTCCAGCATCTTGTCGATGCGCTGGTTGACCGCCTGGATGTCGGCTTTACGGTCGCCAGATTCGCGCACTAGGCTGTTTACACGCTCCATGAGCGCCGCGCCTTGCGTTAGGGCTTGGTTTACGCTGATCTGTAAGTACTTGAGCGTCTCTGCCTGGGTGGCCCCGATAGTGCTGACCAGGGCGAGGACCAGGGCCAGCAATACGTTCGTCGGCGTCAGCAGAGAGATCAGACCGCCAGCCTTGATTGGCTTCTCGACCGGCATGCGTTAAGCCCCAAGAGACAGGGCGATTTCGGCGTCGAGACTGTGCTGCTCGCAGCACCACTCGCGCATACTGTCCAACTCCGGCCCCGTGTAGTCCGAGCGCGGCTTGCGGTCTTGATCCGGCACTACCCATACAACACACCGCGTTGCGGTGTTGCCACCGTCTGTGCCCGAGCGGGTAAAGACGATCTGGTCGACAGTGTCGCCGTCCGTTGATTTGAGCCGGTCGCGTAGCCATGAGTACGTGATGGTCATTGCGATCTCCTACGAACCGTCGGTGATAATGATTTGGTGCATCCATGTGTCGTACGTGCCCGCGGCCATTGCCAACTTCAGCGAGCCCGCTCCGACGCTATAGGTCCGAGCCGTAGGTGCGCCCTGGGTGTTGATACCGGACACAAGCGTCGCGGTCGTGCCGCCAGCCCACACCAAGTCGGCGAAGCGGTTGTTTGCAGCTTGGTCCTTACCGAACACCCAACATAGGCACGCGCAGCCGGTCTGCACCTGACCAGAGTCAATGGCCGTCGCCGCAGCGATACCGGTGGTCTTCTTGATCCACCAAACCATCGACTGCGGCCCCGCCGAGCCGACAGAGGCAGCGCCGATAAACGCGCTGGAGCCCGCGGCGGCAGCGGGAACCGCTTTCCAACCGGCGTTAGTCGCGTTGTCGAGCGTGAAGGTTTGCGTGGCCCCGGAAGACCAAGTGTTGGCGGCGTTCAACAGCGGCACCGTCGCGCCGGACGTACCCGTGTTCTTCGTGCCAGCCGTGCCGATGTACGTCGCGACCCACGACGTCGCCGCCACCTTCATCACGCGCAGTTGCGAAGTTGCAGGGACAGAAATGCTGCCGGTCGTCGCGTCGGGGAGCAGCGTCAGCGTGTCGGTGGTGATCGCCACCGTGAGGGTGTTGATCTGGTTCTGAAACACCAACTCAGTCCCGACCGGGTACGCAACATTGGCGTTGCTGTCGATCGTGAAGGTTCGCGGGTTGTTGTCCGCCGTTGGGTGCAAGAGGAACTTGCCCATGTCCGACAGCACGGTGGTGTAGTTCGCGCTCTGCGAATTAACTGCCAATGAGCGTGCCGCCGTACGACGAGCAACCCAATTCGTGGTTCCGACCTTGAGCACGTCAACGCTGTCGTTCGTGCCGATCACGATGCTGATCGTTTGGCCGCCCGGCTCCAGCGTCAGCGTGTCGGCGGTGATCGCCAGAGTCAGCGTGTTCACGCTCTGGTTCTCAAAGCGCATAATTGTGCCAATCGTGTAGGCCACGTTGGCGTTGCTGTCGATCGTGAACGTACGGTTGTTCGCGTCGGTCGACGGATGGAAGATGTGCTTGCCAGCGTCGCCGAGCACGGTGGTGTAGTTCGCACTCTGCGAGTTTTGCGGCATGCTGAAGCCAGCGCCCACCGGGTTAATCAACTGGAACCGTGTGCCGTCGTACACAACATGCGCTTCAGCGCCGCTCGGGATGTCGCCCGCGACTAGAGCTGTGCTGCCGTTCTTCGTGACCGCCTTTGCACCAAGGCTATCCACGTTCAGCGTCACGTTGGTGGTGTTCGCGCCCGTGGCCGTGAAGTAGTAACTGTTGCCGGTAGCGTAGGCGGTGATGGTCGGAGCGCCAGTGGCGGTGATTACGTCAGCCGTGCCCGCAGCCGTAAGGAATAGCGCCCCGCCCGCCTGAGACTGCCCAAGCGTAATGCTGTCCGTGTTGGCGCTACCGACGCCCAGCCCGGTCAGCTTCTTGGTGCCCATCGGGATATTGGCAGTCGCAGTCGTCTGCCCGTCCTTGGTCAAGGCGGTAGATAACCCCGTGGCTAGGTCAGCCGTCAGCGCGTTGAACGCCGTGCTGCTGATCGTCGTGTTGGTGACAACCGGCTGGCCGGTAGAGTTGATTACGAATGTCCCGGAACCGTTGTAACTCATCTTGTTGCTCCTGATATGCCACGCGCCAGCGCGTTAGCGAGGGCTTGCGATGTACGCGCTGCCTTGGCTGCCTTGGCGGGGGCGGCTGCGGCCCGAGTCTCGTAGTTCTTCAGGATGGCCGCCAGTTTATGGCCGCGCGTGTACATGGCCTCACGAATGAGCGCCGGGTCGCGCCGCATGGCGAGCGCGGCTTTCCGCCCACCTACGCCGCCCAACACGCCCGTAATAGCGCCCAGGCTAAGACCACCGGGAAGCCCGGCAAGCGACCCCAGGGCGGTGCCAATCGCCGCCGCTACACGGGGGACGCCCGCAGTTGCCGGGGCGGCAGCGCCAGCCTTAGCGTTTTGGATCGTGGCAATGCGGGTCTGCTCGTCCCGCAATGCTTTCATATACGCGGCGGAGCGGCCCGGCATAACCACATCAAGCTTATCAAGCATATGCGTGGTTAGCGGGGGCATAGCGGCGGAGGGGTTCAGCCGGTGTATATCGTCGATAAGGGCTTGCCCCGCGCCAACGCGGTACAACTCCTGCTGCCGGGGCGTCATGTCCTTTAGGTTGAACGGACGCATGGCCGCGTTCATGTCTGAGGCCGTTGTTGTAGTGGACGCCATATGCGCCCGCCCCAAGTCTAGGGATTCGATCTCCCCCGACAGCCCACTATAGAGTTCACGGCCCTTTTTCAGACCTCCCGTGGCGTCCATCTTCTCGATGAACTTACGCAGGTCGTCGCGTACATCCTTGACGCCGTTAGGCAGTTTCCCCGCCTTAAAATCTAGTTCCAGCGCGTTGGTCAGTTGCTTCTCGACGTTATGCAAATGCGCCAACGTGTAGCCATCACCGACCTTCCACCCGGCGGCCCTACCAGCGGCTATCTCTTTGTCGGTTAGCAACCCAAGGTCGCGAGCCTCTTTAAGCGCCGTAGTAAGTTCATCGTCAACGGGGGATACGTCCGTCCGCGTGTTTTTGGCGTTTTTGACGGCCCCTTGGGCCGCGTTCTTTCCTGCGGGGGTTTTGAGTAGGTTGCGTAACTCCGCGTCGTCCACAATCCGCGCGTTGCGCGGGTCCGTGTACGCGGCCTGATACCAAGCGTCCGGTTCGGTTGCCTTGCGGGCTTCTAGGTCCGCCCTGACCCCATGATAGGATTCCACCGGGTTGTATGCCCCCGGCGGCCCCACGTTGTCCCTTACGGCTGCTTCAAGGCGGTCGGTTTGCATGGCCGGAGTCTGACGCGCCTCCAGATCGGCTACCAAGCGGTCCTTCACCGCCCCGGTGCCTACCGACTCCTCGGCCAAGTTTGTTAGGCTGCTCTTGCCACTAAGCACCTCAACGGGCAGCATACTGGGGTTGGCCGCCATGTCGGCGCGGAGGCTACTCGACGTTACGCCCGCGTCCCGCGCGGCATTACCAAGCGACCGTTGCTGCCCCGCGTTGGTGCCCACGAAGTCGCCCAGCTTACGCCCCGCCCAACCCCCCAAGTTTACGCCCGCGTGGATAGTTTTCGCGCCGCCGGGGATGACTGCACTCAGCAAGGCTGCAATCCCGGCGTTCTTCTCCGCGTTGCCAGCCATATCGGCGTCAGTGCCAATGGTATCTAGCGCCCCTTGCACCCCCGCCTGTCCGACATTGAGCACCGTGTTAGCTACCCACTTGGCTTTTGTAAGCGGGTTGATCATTCCGCCCACAAAGCCGCTAACGGCGTCCACTACGGGGTGTGCGGCTGCGAACTGTGCAGAATCGGCGCGGACCTTGCCTATCGAGTCCTTCCACGACACCCCCGGCCCGCCGGTAACGCGGTCGTGCAGGTTCGCGCCACTATACGCCCCCGCAGCGCGGACGAGCGGAGCCAACCCAAACGTAAGGGCATCTACAACGGAGTTCTCTGCCCCGTCAGTGAAGTTCTGGGCGGCTTGTGCCCACGCGGGTACCCACGCGGGGAAGGGAGGCCCGGATTGTGGGCTGCTCGGCGCGGGTTTTGGGCTGCTCGGCGCGGGTTTTGGGCTGCTCGGCGCAGCGGCTTGCTCAAACGTGAGTCTCTCTCGCGGTAGTTTTAGGGCGTCCTCAAACGTGATCGGCATTACTCAAACCAGCCTTTCGCGTTCCACGTCCGAATCTCTCCGTTTGGAAGTATGTATGCCACTCCCGGTCGCATATCCGCCTTGTCGGTAGGCATAGGTATTGCGCCCTTAGGTGTTGCGCCCTGTGGCGTAAGACCGTTCTGCATGGCGGCTTTCGCCTCCAAAGAACGCAGCGTATCGAGTGCCGCTTGGCGGGCCTCGCCGGTGATTGACCGATTGGCAAGGTCGCCCGCCATCTTTTCATACAGACGCACATCGGAGTCAGAGTCCTGCCCCTTAAACCTCGGAACCTTGCTCAGCAATTGGGCGGCGATGACGTCCAGCTTTTTAGCCGCCAACCCGGCTTGGCTTGTCGCGCCAAATACAGCCAATACCTGATCGCGCGTGCGCCCGGTCCAACTGTCAGTTGCCTCTTTCAGTAGATCGTCAATGGACACTGGAGGCTTGCCCGGCTCATAGACTATGGGGCTATTCAGCATGGAGGTCATAACTCCAGCCTGTTGCGCAGAAACCGTCTGCGCGCCCGCTCCAGCGCCCACTACATTCCCTTGCGCCGCAGCCGCAGCGTTGGCACCAATTAGCTTCGGGTCTGCCCGGCCTATCACTGCCCAAGTACCGTCATACATCAACTGACGGATAACACCGTCTGTTCCGGTCACGGTTTTTGAAACTAGCAGTTCTTTGTCGATAGCTTGCTTGAGTTGCTCCTGCCGCGCGGGGTCGCGTTCCGAAGCCAACTCCTGCTGTAGCAGCGCGAGGTTCGATAATCTCCTGTTGGGGTCAACGACGCGCTCAGTAAAATCAGTCTCAATAGGGCCGTTTTGCCCCATGCGCCGCCCAACAGTTTTGTAGGTACCTGCCTGGGCCTTATTGGCAGCGTCCATCTCCGGCGTGACCGCAGAATGCCACGCATCGGTTGGTGTATCGCGCATCTGCGGCGTATCGCCAGTGTACGTGTAACTGGCAGTTACGTTTTCTGGCTTCGTTGCATCATACGCCCGCTGTTCAACCACCCTCGCTTGGGCGCGCTGCTCGGCGGCGGCTGCTGCTTGGCGCTGTGCCGTAAGGGCGGTTGCGGTACGCAGGTCGTCTGGGTTCAGTCCTGTCGGGTCTAGCGGGCCCACAGGATCGCCGTTCAATACCGCTGCGAGTGCGGCTGCGGAGCGGTCCTGGTCGGCCTTCTGCTGCACGCCCAACGCAGCCTGACCAGCCTCGGCACGCTTGCCTTGCAATCCACCCATGTACCCCTGCAACGCCTTCGCCAGCCCACCCCAAGCGGGGAGAGCGGCGGGGATGCCGTTGTAGCTACCGGCTTCCTGCGGCTGGAACGCTTGCTGTTGCAGGATGTCAGCCATCTTCTGCTGGCGGGCGATTGCCGCCTGTTGGGATGCGTATGGGTTGAAGTCAGCCATTTACGGTACTCGCGGACTTGCCGAGGCCACCCCCGAAGTACATTCCGAGGCCACCAGCGAGTTGTCCGAACGCTTGGTTCTGTGCATTTACGCCACCTTGGGCAATCCCATAGTTCTGCGTGGCCGCTTGTCCTGCCGCTTGAGCCGCGCCGAACACCGGGGGCGGCGTGATCGTCTGCCCCGTGTACCCTTGGAACTGCGGCATTTGAATCTGGCTACCGCTCATCAATCCGCTAATCTCGTTCAACGGCTGGTTGCGGAGAGCAAGCTGCTGCGCCAATGACTGCTGTTGGGCCTGATTGCCAAACTGCGCCATCTGCTGCGCTTGGTTGAACTGGTTAGCCTGTTGCGAGTTTTGCGCCTGCAACTGTGACAGCGCGGCGTTCTGGTTCTGCAACAACGCTTGGTTGCCGAAGCCCGCGCTCTGCATCGCCTGACCGTAGGCGTTCTGCTGCGCTGCCGTGTCCAGGCCGATACCCTGCAATGCGGCTTGGCTACGCAGATCGTTCTGCTGGTTGCCGAGGTCGCGCATCTCGTTCGTATAGGCTTCACCACCGCTCACCAAGCCCTGATTGGCAAGGCGGGTGCGAGTCGCGGCCTCCTGCTGCGCCATCTGAGGCGCAAGGCGAGCCATGATCGCTTCCTGTCCCGTAGTCCCGGCGTTGACCGGAGCCTTGGGCAGTTGGCTTGTGTCGATGCTGCCTTGAGCCTGACCGTACAGACCAAGGTTGGGCGCATTGGGGATAGAGCCAACACCAGTGAGTTCTGTCTGCAAGCCCTTGAGGTTGGGATTGAACGGCTGTGCTAGGGCGTTCTGCGCCGTGCCGATGCCCTTCTCCGCAAGCCCCGAGAGGTCCGATTGTACGCGCTGCTGGTTCTGGAGCGCCTTGAGTGCGTCAGGAGCAAGCGTCTGCGTGACGGTCGGAATGTCGCCTTCATAGGTGACAGTCTGTGACCCCGTGGGGCCGATGATATTGGGGTTGGATAGCTTGGCCGAGGCGCGGGCAGCGTCTACGTTCGCAGCGCCCTGCGCTACCGCAGCGCCCTGGTAATCAGGGACCGGGGGTGGTGATGGGTTATTGCGGCACATATTGCTTCCTTAGAACTGGTAAACCATTTCAGTCGCTACGGCACGGAACCCAAGCCGTGACCATAGACTTACCGCACGAGTATCGGTCACGGCGCTTACGTTCAGTCGGGAAACCCCCGTCTGCCGCAGTTGATCCAGCCCATAAAGGGTCAGCTTACGGCCAACCCCTTTGCGGTGTTCTTTGGTAACAAAGAGCGCATCTTCCTGCGCTATCCGGTCGCCATTGTGCATGTCGTTGGTGACATACACATTGGCGTAGCCAACCGGGCGTCCAGAGCAACGTGCGGTAAACGTCAGCAAATAGCCGCCCCGTGAAGCTCGGAAATACTCATCTAACCGTGGGTTGTAGGGAGAAATCTCGTTGCCGAGAGCGGCCAACCGCGCCCGCATCTCGCCATAATGCTCCCGGTACAAGGGCTCAAACTCTGAGTATGTAGCCTCAAAGTTTTCAGTCGCTATGGAGTATGTGTCTTGCGCCAAAGGGCTCACCATGAAAGCACCAACTGATGCCGCAGGAGCCTTCCGCCACTAATGGCGATGTGGGCGAGTGCGAAGCATATACGAAAACTAAACTCCAGGCCATCCCGACTGATACACAACGTCAGTTGCGGGCCACTGGATGTCCATGCCTTTGGATGAAGTCTTTAGGTGCAATCCGCCGCAGGTGCCGATACCGGCGATGCCCTGCCAGCCATTGTTGACAGCCAACCCGGCTCCCCACACAGCAACGTCCCATAGGGACGTATCCCACAGCGCCGTGGTGCCGGGACTGAACGTCAGGGCAGCAGTAGTGTCGGACAGGTCGAAGTCCACATTCATGCCGATAAACGTAGATGGGATGCCATTGGTCAGCAGGGTGGGACGGACACGGGTGAACTGCTTTTTCGTACCTCGGGTGTCGAAGTAGTTGAAGGCCTGGATCGTGTTCGTCTGGATCGCCGCCGCGTTGTCGGTATTGTCCGCAGTCCACGACTTGTAGACTGCCCCGTTGCCACCGAAGTACGGCGTGTTGCTGAACACCTCGTGGCAGTTAGCCGCCCAACCGGTGAACTGACACCAAGCCTTGGTGATCGAGTTCATCACGTACTGCTGTTGGCTACCTACGGCCACAGGGACGTTCACCCATAGGGCGTTGTCCTTGGACGAGTAGGTGATGTCCCAACCAAAGGTCGAGCCATAGTTGTACGTGGCAAGCGCCATAGCGCCCTGAATCTTGTCCGAGAGCGCCACACGCGGGTCCAAGCGGCTGCTTTGCAGCGCGGACGCCAATGGGAATAGGCCGTCATAAGTGAGGATCAGAAGGTCGCCCGCGTACTTGTAGACGCATCGAGTCCCGATTGGCGAGCCAAGCTGCCATAATCCGGTCAGCGCCCATGTGGCCGCACTAGCCGGGTCGGTGCCCCGGTAGACGATCACCTCGCCCTCGGAAGTCACGAATACAAGGTTGTCGTCTACACCGTAGCCAGCATCCAGCGTCCATGTCGCAACCGCCACAAGGTACCCGCCCTTGCGAGCAACAGACGAAAGATCGAGTGACGCCGCAGCGCCGCTGATGGCAGAGGTAGGGAGATACCACGCCTTGAGCGTGTTCTTCTGAATGAACCACAAGCGGTTCTTGAACAACTCCACCTGTGAGAACGTCGATGATGTAGCCACGGTGATGGCGGGGGTTGACCACACAGTGCCGTCGAACACCCGCGCACTGTCAAAGCCGTTGACGATGTAGACGTAGTTCCCGCCCGTGGTGCTGACGTTCACATGCTCCCAACGGGCGTTTGTTAGCCCCGTGAGCGACGCCGCGCCAACAGCGCCGCTAGACGTGACATCCCAAATGGAAGTGCCCGCAGCAGCGAATAGCTTGCTAGTAGCGCCGCCCGCATACGAGAACAGGCTCTCGACCTGAGAACCTAGTCCGGTCGCCCACGACGAATACCCGCCCCGAAGCTGGACGCTGTTGACCGTTGGAAACATGTTTTCCAACTGCACGGCGTCAGTGATTTCCATATTCGCAAGGCTGTCGCGAGCGTTCCACCCGCCAACAGGAGCAGGGACCGATTGGACCTGGGCGTTCTGCTTCTTTACGAGGCGTTGCGGGCGGAGCATAGGCTACAGGCCGTAGTTGCTGTCAGGAATGTTGTCGTAGCCGATCAGCACGGTCCCTGGACGCGGAGCGAAGCTAAGATTTGCGCTCGACATATCGAGAGCGATTGCCGCCTCAAGTTCCTCGCGGTAGTCGCGGTAGATCGCCGTGGTGTCGAAGCCCTTAGCCTCAAAATACTTTAGCTTGAGCGCAAGGACCATCAGACGGTCAGGGTAGATGCACGTGTCGGTGTCGATGGTGAAACTCGACTTCGCAACGCCCGCAGCAGTCGCGGCCCATGCATTGGAGCGATACTCAAACCCAAGGTACTCAGACGCGCTGAACCCCGGCCAGATTTGGAAGTACGAACCAAACAGACGCCAACGCACACGCGGGCCGGTGGCGATGTAGCCGGACTGCAACCACTCCCACTGTTGGGCGTCCTCCGGCCCAAGCATTTCCCAACGCTTGGACTTGTCCCACATCGTGCGCGGGATGAGCGCCTCGTAGTCGGACGGAAGGGCGTACTTCACCTTTTGGAAGTAGATCGTTGCCGCTGTGCCCGCAGCAGTCGGCGTGACCGTCAACGTCACCTGAGTGCCGCTGTCAACGCTTGCTACAGCATTGTTGTTGGGCAAACCGGTTCCGAGGCAGATGTAGGTAGTGTCCAGCCCGGTCGTAGTAGGAATCGAGGACACAACCGCAGAGGCAGTAGTCCATGTTCCAGTGGTGGTGAGATAAGACGTGTAGAAGGCGTACTGCTTGGTGAGTGTGCGCCAAGCGTGCTTGCGGAGCAGTTCGTATCCCGATGCGTTCAACAGCGCGAGCATCTGCACAGTGTCTTGTGCGGTATTACTCGCGACCGTTGACGGAGCCGCAATGCCCAACTCGCTCGCAGCCTGCTGCATAAGTTGGAGCATTGTAGTCATGGGTTATTCCTCGGTGGTGATCGTGCGGGGGCGACCGCGCTTTGCCGCCAGTTCCGTGATCATGGCTTGCGCCTTGGCGAGTTCCGCTTTCAGTTCGTCCATCTCGGACTTGGTGGCCGTCTTGTTGCGGTTCTGCAAGAACGCACGCGCGCGCTGCTGGAGTGCGACAGCACCCATACCAACACGCTGCAACTGCGCGTCAGTGGCGGTGGCGACCTGCTCAACAGTCTGGAACTTGAGGATGGTGAGTTCCTCAAGCTGGTTCACGGCGATGTCGTCGGGGGCTTCTTTCGCCCACTCAAGCAACGGCACGCCAATGGCCGAAACACCCTCGTTGGCCTTCATCGAGTAGTGAAGCCACTGACGCGGGAAGCGTTCCTTGTGGTAGTCGCGCATCGGCGTGTCGATGATGTTTAACTTGTCGCCGGGCACCATGATGCGGACGTACACCTTGCCGCGATCGGGCATACGCTCCTGCTCGTAGAACTCTACGAACAGTTTGCTGTCCGCGCCGTTCTCATCGCTGTCCAAGGGCATGGATTACGCCGAGGTGATTGATGCCCACGTCGTCGCGGACGTGGCGAACAGAAGCATCGTCTTGGCAGTAGCAAGTGTGACATTGCTTGCGGCGGCGTTTACGGTCGAGCCGGTTGGGGTGTAAACGGTGATGGTCTGGCCGCTATCATTGCGGATGCCGACCACAGCACCAGCTTCCGTCGGCGGCAGGGCAACGCCAGTAGAGGCGGAAGAAGTGGTGATAGCGTTCCACGTTGCAGAAAGCTGTAGTGCAGTGGCGAGGGTGGTGCCAACAGCGACAAGGCCGGTCGCGCCGCTACCCGAGATTGCCAAGGTCGAAAGCGGAGAGTTACCGGCAGACAGAACTTGTGACGGAATGGGCATCAAAGCCTCCTAGTGATTGACGACAAAGAACCTAGCTTCGGTATCGGTGTGACTGAAGTGCAAAATACCGTATCGAGAGAACTTCTGCGACCACCAGTCTGCTGGGAACACCGACAGATGTAGTGGTGCGCCGACCAGCGCACCAAGACTATCTGGTACGAGAGAAATCTGAAAAAACGCCATTTTCACACAAGCCATGATGTTCGTGATGACATCATCAACTAAGTGTGGCTCGATGTGTTCTAGTACGTCAGTGCAGTAGCCTACGTCGCCCTGCGTACTCATAGGTTCACTGAGGTCAGCGATGATCAGTGGCAGCGTTATGCCGTCATCCAGGCAGTTGTCTGCAAAGTCTACCAGACGGACATCCCACCCAGTCAGTTTACTGATCTTCGCTCCGCCCCTGCCAGTGCCGCAGCCGAAGTCGATGGCGCGTTTGATATTGTGACCGGCGCAGAGGCCAACAAACAGCGATGCGGTATCTTCGCCCGGCGACCAGTCACGGTATGTAGCGTGGTCCCAGACTCTAGAATACTTCTGCTTTTCAGTCATGGCGCCCATGACCATGCTCTTGGCTATTTCCGGCAGCAGCCCGAAGCCGTGAACAGACACAACGCAGTCAGCGTCGGCTAGCTGTACAGCCGCAGTTTGGAACTCCATCGCCTGTCGGGCCATCCAACTAGGGGCGGTGAAGGTTTTGCCATTCAGCATGTAGTCGTTGACGCGCTCATTGACGTTCATAGGCTGCGAATACGCATGACTAACATTATCTGTGTAGGAACTGTCGAACCCGTAAAGGTCGATGCTTCGGTAGCCCTTGGCGAACATGATCGACATTGACTGAAGGCCAACCGTTGTGCCGCCGCCAATCAGGGCGCACTCACGGTCGCCAATAATGTCTTCTACCCCCCGGTAGTTTGGATGCCAGAGGGTAACATCGCTGCCCGCAAGCGCGATGAAGCAGTCAGGATGACATTGGGACGCAATCAGATAGTGGTCGGCCTTCCCGCGTGTAAGGAAGTCCAAGTTTTCCTTTCGAGCGTCCAACAAAACAAAGAATTCTGGCTTGATCCCCGCTTGGGTAAGCATCCCAAGGGAACCGTTCATCGCGACGACTACGCCTTCGCCAGCTTGCTGCCGGGCTTTGATCGTCGGCAAGAAGGCCCGTACAGACGGCCCTCCGCCGACGATCATTGCGGTACCCAAACAGGTATCTTCGGACATCAGCAACCAAGAGAGCGGAAGATCACTCGCCAAACGCATATTGGCGAGAATCTCCGCATCTCCTGTGTTGCAGGATGCCGGGATCATGTCGTCCAGATTGGACGGCAGGATCATGCTAGGTAACCGCGCCCTGCTTGTGGGGGCGGTTGATCGACACGATCACCGTAGAGGTAGTAGACGTAACAGTCGCAAGATTCGCGGAGCGAGCGCCGAGAATCTGTTTGCCCGATGCCGCAGTAGCCATGATCTGACCAGTCGTCGCCGACTGGTACACAGCGACCTGGGCGCTGGTCGCAACGGCGGTTTTCTTAATAACCGCCAAGCCACCAATCTGATACCAGCCAAACAGGCCAGCCGTGTTGGCAGACATCGCTACGGCGACGGGGCCAGCAAGGTTAGCGGTGTTGGCAGACAGCGCAGTCTGATAGGTCGTTGCGTTGTAGGAGACAAGAGACCCAACAGCAGTGCTGGCAACGCCCAGCAGCATGATGAACTCACCTTCGCCGTAGGTGGGATCATACGCCCGCGCCACCATCCCCAGCGTAGCCGGGGGGGTAGGAATCGCGGACGAGGCGTTTGCGGGGGTGTACCCACTGTCAGTAGACGCGACGGCAAGCATTCCGGCGCGGTTTTCAACCCAAGAATAAGCCATGTTCTGCGCCCTCCTTAAGCGATCAAGCAGCCGCTGAATTGCGGGCCGCTAGAGGTGAGGTTGCCAGCCCAACCGATGAGCTTCACGATGGCGTCCTGGTTGACAGCCTGACGCTCGCCTCCGATTGGTACGAAGTTCCGATCAGCGTGCGGGCGGAAGAAGATGTAGCTCGTGTTGAGGAACCACATGTGGTTCGCCGTAGCCGCAGCGCCGACACCGCCATCGAGGACGACATCGGACGCCATGCCAGCGCCGTAGTACTTGAGGGACGCGAAACCAGCGCCCTGCTTGCTGTTGCCGCCATCGGTGATGCGCTGGATCGACTGCAACGACTGCAAGTAGAACTTGTAGTAGTTGTTGTCGGCAACGATCAGGTCCGGCTTGTCAGTGCCACGGATAAGCTGAACGGCCAGGGCGTCCATGTACGCCTGGATGTTCGATGCCGTCACCGCAGAACCACCGTCCGTAACGCCCGAGTACTTCACCGAGCGCCAGAACGAGAAGTTGGCCCGGTCGATGCCGCCGTAGGTGCCCGAAGAAGGAGCATCAGGGACGGCAGCGGCGAGGCCGGTGATGTTCTTGCCGGAGTTGCCCGTGCCGTCGAGGTAGATGTCCCCGCCGATGCGGTTCGCCAACTGCGCTTCCGCGACGTTCATACGGCCATCAAGCAGGTCGATGATCGCCTCTTTGCCGCTGTTCTGGATCATCTCCAGACCAGAGATCGACACCGCCGAGGCGTACTGCGTGATCGGGAACTGAGCCGCCGAAATGGGCGAGTTCTGGCCCACGTTCAGGATTTCGTAGCCGGAGTACGAGTTGGTGTTGTTGGTGGTCGAGTCGTTGTACATGATCTCCTGCAAGATCACGTTACCGCCCGAGAACGTCTTGACGTTGCCGCGCTCTTTCAAGCGCCGCAGCAAGGCGTTGTTGTTCGTTACGTTGTCGGCCAGTTCACCACTACGCGACTGAATGTTAGTCGCAATGATGTCACTGATCGAAGTGTTAGCGAATGCCATCGCTTAGACTCCTGGTTACATCAGAGGCGCTCCTCAATGTTGTTGAGTTGCTCAGACAACATGGAACGCCTGTCTTGCGCCTTGGGGGTCGTAGGGGAACCGGGTGTGGCACCGCGAACGCTTACCGCAGCAGCTCGTGCCGATTTAGCAGCCCTGTCGGCTGCTGCCCGCTTCGCCGCGTCCACTTGGCCTTGTTGGGCCATCTGGGACGAAATGGCCGGATCGAGTCTTATCGCCTTAGTATACGCTTCGTTAAGGTCTTTTGCCAACCCAGAACGTAGCATCTGTACCATGACAGGCCGCACCGCCTCGAAATGCTCCTTATCCTGAGCAAACGTGCGGATTTCCGAGGTGATCGTATCGGCCTCGGCTTGCTCCCGCGCGAGGCGCTGCCCCTCCATTTCGCCGCGCATCTGGAGCATCTGCTGCTGCAAAGCGTGGTAGTTGGGGTCTACAGCGGTCTGCTGCGGAGACGCACCGGCAAGCGCCTGTAAGTCCACACCGTAGTTCTGAGCGAGGCGGGCGAAGTAGGCCAGTTTGTCCTGACCCTGAGCCGTCCGCATCGTATGGTCGGCTTCCATCAACCCCTTCACGGCAGTCGGCACATCGATGCCGAGGCCCTGAATGGTTGCTAGGTACGGCTTGGAGACTTCGCTGATCTTGTCTGCCAGTTGCGCCTTGGTCAGCAGCGGCTCAACTCCGGCGCGCATCTGTTCCTCGCGCTGGAAGGCGTACTCGCGCAAGGCGGGGTCGGCCTTGTTCCAGACCTCGTGGTATTCCTTCTTCCACGACGCCGGGGGCTTGTGCCACGGCTTTTCTTCAACGGGGGCAGCGCCGATGGGGGCGGCATCCTTCGCCGGTTTGGCGGTCAGGACCGGGCGCTTTTCAGCAACCTTATCGGCGGCGAACTTGCCAGCCTCATCGCGGGTACGGGCCGGTTTCTCGGGCTCTACGGCCTCGATCTCGGAGAACTGTTGATCGAGTAGTTCCTTGCGGGTGTCCTGTGGGGCTTCCGGCAGTTCGTTCAAGTCGTCCATTATCTTCCTCGGCTGTGGGCCTGATGGCGGATTTCAGCAAGCAGCTTGTTAGCTTGCCGGTCGGTCATGTTGTCGAGTTGTTGGTGTAGACGCCGCCGCCGGTAATCGCGGTTTGGCGGTGCGGATTGCGATACGGCGGGGATGTCGTTCCCCACCTCTACGCAACCGTGGTCCCGCAGAAGGGTGCGGTGTTCGCTGCGGCTGGTGATGATCTTGCCGTTAATCATGTTCCGGTACGGCTTGATGTCCGACATGATCTGAGGAGCAAAAACGGGGGATGAATCCACCCCCTTTTCCACCAACTTGCCGTTGCGGTAGACCCAAACGGTCATACGGGCTGCATGACCCCAGGCTTGCCATATTCAGCTTGGACAGCCTTTTGCTGCGCGGCCTGTTGAGCCAGCGCCATATCGGCTTGCAACTTGCGTTCGTCCATCGCAATTCGCGCTTCTAGTTCACGCGCCTGCATCTCCAGCTTCTTCTGCTCAATCATCAGGTCAGCGGCCATTTTCCGTTCCGCCATCGCGGCGTCACGCGCTGCCGATTGTTCATCGAGCGCGGATTGAGCCTGAGCCGCCTGAGAATCCAACTGGAGTTTCTGTTGGGCCAACTGTAGGTCGTTCTGCATCTTCTGCTGTGCCATCTGACCGTCAGTTTGCATCTTCTGCATCTGCATCTGCTGGTCAGCTTGCTGCTTTTGCTGCGCTAGTTGCAACTCGGCCTTTGCCTTCTCCATCGCTGGATCAGGTGGCGGAGGACCGGGGGGTTGCATGGCCGCTTGCTTAACCTCGTCCAACGCAGCATCCAACGCGCCCTCGACCTGCGCGGCCTCTGGGAACGCGGCAACGCCGAACTTGAGCAGTTCGATGAGGATCGGCAGGGCTTTCGGATTCGATTGGACAACCGGGACCGCGTTCTGGAGGAACGTCCCAATCGCCGCGATGAACTTCATCCGGTCGTCTTTGAGTTGCGTTTCGTCAATCTGGATCAGACTGTCCGTGGCGACCTCGATACGGAACGCCCGCATGGGATCGTCACTGAGCAACGCAAGCGCCTGGGGAACCAACTGCTGGTCAGGCTGCGACAAGGCCCCCGCATCGGCGTACTTCGTCAGTGTCTCTGGCTGGAACTTAGAACAAATGATGTGGGCCTTGAGCCGCAGCAACCCGCTTGCGAAGTGCGCGACTTCGGTTTGCAGGGCCTTCAAGCGGAGCCCTGCGTACTGGCCCTTGATCTGTTGTGCAGTCGCGGTTTCCGAGGCTGTGGTCTGACCACGAATGATGTCGGAGATACCAGTGATCTCGTAGACCTGTTGCTTGATTTGGTCGTGGGCCTTATAGGCCTGAAGCAACGTGTTGGCGATAACATCCAACGGCAGAATGTCGATGCTGCCCTTTAGGCCGCCCTTCTCCGAGAACGACATCCACTTATCGACGGGGATAAGCGTGTTGTTGTCGCCCTCAGTCAGAAGGCGCTGGAGCGCAGGTACGGACGCATCGTAGACGCCACGAACACGCAGCGCCTTCACCAAGCCATCAATGCGGTCGGTCAGGATGTCGAGTTCGTTCGCCTGATCCTGGTACAGCAGGAAGTCCGGCACCGGTACAAGGCTATCGCTCGTGGTGGTCGAGTACAACGGTTTCGGGCAGGGGAAGAACTGTTCCAACTCCAACGGATCATCGCGCTCGTCGATGATGTCGAGGCCGTCCTTCTGGAACCAATAGACCTTGCCGGTTTCCTTGTCCCACAACTCACAGATGCGAGCGCGAGTAGGGTCGCCTTTTTGCGCTCTGGTTTTGAGCGGATCAGGCCCGCTTTCGAGGGGAATCTTGTCCGCAACCTCTGTGCCGAAGCGTTCTTCCAGGGCGTCCTTGGTCATGTAGACCCAACGCCAAACGGCGGTCACTTCCTCCCAAGTACGCGCTACCGAATGGCCGAAGTCGTCCCAATGGACGTAATCGACCGGCGCGCACTCGTACTCAATTTCCTCTTGGACTTGTACGGGTTCGTCAACATCATCAGTGACGGACGTAACCTCTACACCGTCCTCCGGCTCATCGGCGGGGGCCTGCGGCTTTACATGAGGCTCATACCGCGCCCACGCAGTTCCACGTCCGCCAAGGAAGCGGTCTTGGACCGCAGCGGACATGGTGGTGCGATAGTCGGGGTAATGTTCAATCTCGAAATCCAACGCGCGCTCAAGCAGAAGCGAAGCAACGCGAGCGGTTGGATCGTTGTCACGGAAGCGGCGGGCAACTGATGCCTTCGGTGTCTTGGCGTAAACAGCCGGGATCAACGTCTGGACGTTACTCCAGAGGATGTTGAAGCGGGCCATCTCATTGTTGGACTGCCCACGGTTGTCGTCACGATACCGCTTGATGATCTTGCGGTTGCGCTCCTCCCACTTCTTGAACTCGGTATCGTAGGCCGAGACAAGATCGAGGTACTTCTGGAGCGTATCGGTGACGAGTTCCTTCATGCTACGCCCTGTCCGCCCGTGTAGTCAGTCAGGTTCAACTTTTTCCTGCGCCCGAAGGAGCCGCCAGTACCGCCATCGGCAAGCTCCCCCGTCGAGGGGTTCTGCGTGGCATCCGGCTGCCCGCCATTGTTATCCGGCTGCCCGCCGTCAGATGGCTGATTGCCATTTTGCATAGCTGGATCAGGCTGAAATGCATCCAACGCACGAGCAAGCAAGGTAGGATTGCCCTTATCGACGGGGAAATCGGTGGGCCCAAAGAAACCTGGGATATTGACCTTACCGCCCGTCGCATCGCTAAGAGCTTGGCGGCCTAAGTTATATGGGCTGAGGTCGCCGGAAATCGTCATGGCTCCTTTGCCGAGGTCCTTCATGTTGCCGAGCCAGTCACCCCAATTGTCGAAGTGGGCGGACGCGCCCCCAGCGGGGTCGTCGTACATCGTGGCCCCCGGAACGCCGTAGGCTTTATTTTCCCCCGCGTATGCGTCATCCGGGTTAGCGCCACCTGGATTCGATTCGTCTACGGTGTCCCACCAATCGCTCATAGCCCGCCTACGTTCGGTGGCAATCCTTGCTGTTGCTGCTGCGTGTAGACGGACCGGCTTGTGTCTCGGTGAGCGGCCTTATAGTCGTTCCACACATTTGAGAGCAGTTTCTTGAGGTTAGGGGCGAGTTGCTGGATGGTTGGACTGGTCCAGATTCTGGCAAATACTTGGTCCATATCTCCACCCGTCGCCACAACCTGTTCAGTCAACTTTGCAAACGCAGTCGATACCGCAGCCGGTGAACTCATCGCAAGGTCGTGGAACTTATCCGCAGCGTCAGCGATAGCGTTAGGATTGCCCTGAATAAGCGCGGGGATTTCGCGAGCCAGATGCTCGGGGCCGCGAGCATTCTCGTACAGATTGCGATTGTACGCCGCTGCATCTACATCGGCCTGAGGGACAGCCTCATTAACACCTTCGTTTACGCGGGGGAGGCGAGCCGGATGCTCGTACAGATTGCGATTGTACGCCGCTGCATCTACATCGGTCTGAGGGACAGCCTCATTAACACCGTCGTTTACGCGGGGGATGCGCGGGAAAGAAGGCATTGGCCCGGCGGGACTCGATGTACTCGCGATGGGCGGGAAAGAAGGCATTGGCCCGGCAGGACTCGATGTACCGATTAGCGTAGGGTTGCTGCGCGCGCCTTGCGGCACATTCGCCAAGGCATCGTTACCGCCCGCATCAAGCGATGGCGCTGATGGAGGGGGCGCAAGCTGCTCCTGCTCGATTGGCTGCTTGTACACAGCCTCATCCGGGTTGCTTGGGAGTGGGCTAGATCTCCCCGTAGTGGTGGCACCAGAAGTCTCATTCCAGAACTTAGGCATGAACCCCAAGGAACGCATCAAGTCGCCCATCGTGCCGCTGGGGCCTGTGTCCTCGATACCTTCGGCCAATAGCCGCGCTTTACGTTCGTCGCGAGTCTCACCGTGGATAAAAGCCATCATTACACCGTGAACAAGCCGACGCCGATCACAGTCGCACCTGCGCCGGTAGTCACCGCCCACGCCCCGTTCGCCGAGGACAGATTGATCTCGATGGAATCGATGCCGAGTGGAAGGGTGGCTGCGCCGGTCTGGATCACGATGGAAGTACCTCCATCAAGGATGGTCACACCGCCCGTCGCGGCGGTGACTGTGCTGATAATCAGACGATGGAGGTAATCGCCCTTCGCGCCAGTGGTGCCGAGGACTTGGGCGGTCTGCGATGCTGCTACAGTTTCGTAGTTGTACCCGTAGCCTCTGGAGATGCCACTCATATGCGGAGTATCCTTCCTTTACGGGAAGTACGATCTTCCCACATTTCGTTCAGTGTAGCCTTATTTTCTGGCCCCGCCATCAGAACATTAGGCGAACTGGGCGCTGTTTCAGTTCCCGGCTCGCGTCTTTCGGCTACTGCGAGGATTCGGAAGCTGTCCGATGGATGCGATGCCCAGTTATGCAGAGGTGAGGACCGGAACGCCTTCTTGTCCTCGTCGTACTCACGCTGATACTGCCGCAGAGCCTCGATGCCCTCGCCGCAGCCTACCGCGTCGAACCACACTCGCGGCATCATCCGGCGCACGGCCTGGATACCGTCCTGCACCCCAATGTTTGGGACGATCCGCAGGGTGTTGATCCCCAGATGCTCGGCCATCTGCTCGATGATCGCCTTCCCCTGCGCCGCCAGCGTCTTAGCCCGAGCGTCATGAGGCAGGTGATGCAACCCGTATTGGTACGTCTTGTCGGTAACTACGCGGCAAAGGTCTTGGATCGTCGCGCCGGACACAGCGTAATGCTCCAGCACATGCACTTCGCCCTTCACGACCTGATACCACCAGATCGCCGTATCGTCCTTCCAGCCTAAGTCCCAAGCCGTATGCACTGGCACAGCGTCATCGTAAGGTACCTTACAGATGCGGCCCTCATCATCCGCAACCCGCATCTCAACGCCATAGATCGCGCCGACAATGGCGGCTTCGAAGCTGCACTCATACTCCTGCATGTACTGGTCTTCGGACAACTGCTGCTTCGCCGCGTCCAACTCGCTCTGATGGATCAGCCCCGACTTGCTGGCCGGGAGCTTCATCGAGTACCAGTCGGCTGGCACCTTAGTCGCGTTGTCGTAAACGTCCCAGAACTGGTTCTTGCCCTTCGGCGTCCCAGCGAACACAGCCCAACCCAACTTATCCGACAAAGTAGGCCGGATCACGTTACCCCACACAGAGGGCCTAAAGTCCCCGTACTCGTCCATAAACACGCCGTTGAACCCCAGCCCACGCATCGAGTCAGCACTATCAGCGCCATACAGCCGTATGCGTGATCCGTTGATCAGGTCTACGGACAGGTCTGTCTCGTTCGACGCCTTCATCACAGGCTTCGCGTATTGCTTCAGCATCTCCCACGCCACAGCCTTCGCTTGGCTGCGGTACGGGGCGATGTATGCGAACAGGGAGTCCCTCGACGTAATCCCGGACTTGATTACGTCATTGATCGCCGCAACCGTCTTACCAGCACGGCGATGGCATACCACACACGCGAACCGCTGACGGCGCTGGTGGAACGCAACAAACGCCGCGCGCGGCGCGTAATCAATCGAGACTAGTTTTCGGGTGGTCGCCAACTAAACATGATCTCCACAGGCCCTTCATCCGCGCCGGTATGCTCAGTCCGCGCCAGCTTCGGGATGTGGTACTCGATGACCTCGGTCATACACTTGAACGCGACCAACGGGCCTTCGTTCGCGGCGATGTCGTCCAGCCATTGCTGCATACGCTGGACATTCGACTCTACAAACATCGCTATGGCCTCACGGCCATGCTTGATAGCCACCTTCTGCTTGCGAACTCTCTTGACGGCTCGCGTGGGCGCAAGGTTCTTGGCGTAGCTAATCTTACCAAGTTCGCGCTGCTTCTTCTTTAGCGCGGCTCGTTGGGCCTTAATGCGGTCCCAAGAGGTCTGAACAACCAAATCCATACTTGTAAAATAGCTTTTTTTTCCCAAAAAAAATAGGGGGTTCCAAAAAGTGGGTCCGGGTATGGAGAGGTAGGTACCATCCACACCACCACCACCCCCAACCGGG